>SL_8KL_010_SEDDRAFT_10000557_pt1 | contig 32552 bp, 34 predicted proteins | sample SodLakKL_010_SED_4_FD_11160 | JGI IMG/M metagenome (IMG submission 11160)
AACAAGGAATACGGATAGAACAGTGCCTATTATTACACCTGTTCTTTTGGAGTTAAGCATATATTTATTTAATTAACTTTATTAACTGTAATCATTATATTATAATGGTCTCTATTGTGCAAGCACATACAGCTGATTCCACTATTTCTTCTATGCTTAACTCTTCTTCTTCTTTTGTTACCGCCTCTAGGCAGGCTTTCGTTTCCGGATGACGAGGAAGGAATCGCACGCAACAATCCTCCTCCGGAAGAATAGATATATCATAGGTTCCTATTCGTTTTGCGTTGTCAGTAATATCTTTTTTATCATCACCGATAAGAGGACGAAATACGGGAAGAGATACAGATGCATCCGTACAAACCAAGTTCTCTGCTGTTTGAGATGCCACTTGCCCCAAGCTCTCACCTGTTACAAGCGCTTTTGCTTTCTCTTTATGTGCTATCGATTGGGCTATCCTCATCATTATACGCCTGTACACGATCACACGCATATTCTCTTTTACAGAGAGAAGGATCTTGCTTTGTATCTCCGCAAAAGGCACAAGATAAAGAGTGCTTTTTCCTTGAATCTCGGAGAGCGTTTCCACTATACGACGCACTTTCTCTATCGACGCAGAAGAGGTCACGGGATAGGCATGAAAGTGCACAAAACAACTCTTCATGCCTCTTCTTGCCATCTTAAAAGAAGAAACAGGAGAATCTATGCCCCCCGAAAGCAGAGAGACACACTTTCCTCCCGTTCCTACCGGTAGTCCTCCTTCCCCTTCTATTTTTTGTGTGTAAATATAGGTTTCGCGAGGAGTTATCTCCACATGACAGTTTACTTGCGGATCATCAAGATTTACTTGCACAGACTTGCTTTTTAGAACCGCCGCCCCCAGGCGTGCTCCGGCCTCTTGCGATGAAAAAGGAAAAGATTTGTCAGAACGCACAACGGTCATACGAAAAGAGTCAAACTCCATACCGCTCATCAAAGATACCACCTTCTCCTCGATCTTTTCCATATCAGAAGAAGAACGTTCTACAAAAGAGAAGTTCGCAATTCCCGGCACCTTCTTTAGTACTTCCTCTGCTCTTTTGTCATCACAAAAAACAAGTATCCTCCCATGCAATAGCTCCACCCTTGCTTCCGGAAGAGCATTTTTAATATTAAAGACAAGCCGTTGCTCAAAATAGCGACGGTTCTTTCCTTTTAATCCTATTTCCGCGTAATGACAAAGTATGCAGTTCATTTTTCATTTAGTTCACGTAAGATACCGTCTACATCAATTCCGTACTTCTCTCCTATTTCACCGATGGTAATATGATCCATCTCTTGCTGTGCAAAGGCACAACCCAAACAAGGAACGTTGTACTTTGCAAGAATCTCCTCTCCTTTTTCATGACTAAGTATCTTTGCGAGTGTTGTATTTTTATTCATTATTTTATTATCCCTCCTCCAAGCAGTTTGTCGTCCCGGTAAAAAACAGCTGATTGACCGGGACATACGGCACGCTGAGAGACAGGGAAGGTTAAACTTTTATCGTGCAGCACCCCTTTGCATAGAGGAGCGTTATATCTTATCTTAACTCCCACCTCCGCAGGGAAGCTTACTTCTTCATGCATATTAACACTTTCAAGCTCCAAAGTGTTGCAGTAAAGGTCATTTTCGTCCTTGCTCACCACGACAGTGTTTCCTTCTTTTTTTATGACATAGAAAGGTCCTCCGGGAAGATCGAGTCCTTTTCTTTGCCCTATGGTGTAAAAGAACGCCCCCTCGTGACTTCCCAGAACATTTCCTTCTTTGTCTTTTATGCTTCCTTTTAAAGAGCCGATACTATCTTTTATAAATTGTAACATACTCTCACGCACAAAACACAACTCCTGCGAGTCGCTTGCCGGCTCTATCCCCACGCTTTGCACGACACGATATGCTTCGCTCTTACACATCTCTCCCAGAGGAAAAAGAGATCTTTTTATCTGCTCTTTTTTAAGCATCCAAAGAAAGTAGGACTGATCCTTGTCTTTTGCGATAAACAGAGAGTCATCCTTTTTTCTCACATAGTGTCCCGTAGCAAAAAAATCAAAGGAAGAAAGCTCCTTTAGGAGAGCACCAAACTTTATGTTCTTGTTGCAGACAGCGCAAGGATTGGGCGTAACACCCTTTTTTAGTCCTTCCGTGAAATGTTCCACCACTCTTTTCTTGAACTCCAAACGCAGATCAACCACATAAAAAGGAATGCCCATAGCAGAAGCAGCCTCACGTGCCTTTTCTTCTTGCTTCTCTGTCTTGTCAACAAACCTACCAAAAACACCGCTTACGTCCCATCCTTCTTTTAAGAGCAACAACGCCGCGGTGGAAGAATCTACTCCTCCGGAAAGTGCTACAGCCACCTTATTTCCCTTCATACTTCTTTACCGCCTCCTTCACTCCTTCAAGAGCAAGAGAGGCGCAGTGAACCTTAACGTGAGGAAGGTCTTTCAGTTTGTCCACCATCTCTTTTTCCGTGATAGAAACGGCCTCCTCCAGACTTTTTCCCGTTATCATCTCACAAACGACATCAGATGTAGCAATAGCGGCAGCGCATCCAAGAGTGCGAAAAGAAGCGCTCTCCACCTTTCCCTCTCTCACTTTTATGTAAACCTCCATCTCATCACCACAGCGAGGATTACCGACCAAACCCACCGCATCAGCATCTTTCATTTCCCCAAAATACTTAGGGCTCATAAAACGGTCCATTACTTCTTTGGAATAGTATTTACTCATCTTCCCGATATTTCTCTTAATCTTTTAATTATGGGAGGAAGTTTGGAGATAAGATGGTCCACCTCTTCCTCTGTTGTTTCGTTTCCCAGAGAGATACGAAGCGATCCGTGCGCCATACGATCCGAAAGGCCAATGGCAAGAAGTACATGAGAAGGAGAAAGAGAGTGTGATGCACAAGCCGATCCGGTAGAAACAGCGATCCCTTCACTATCAAGGGAAATAAGTAAGCTCTCTCCTTCTACTCCCTCAAACGCAAGATTAACGTTATTGGGAATCCTTTTTTCCCTGCTACCGTTAAGCGTCACTCCGGAAATAGAAGATGTGATCTCGTCTATTACCTTATCTCTCAGCCTCTTAACTTCCTCTCCTTTTCGAAAATCTATCTCTTCTACCGCCTTTCCCATCCCGACAATAGCAGGAACATTTTCTGTTCCGGGATGAAGACCTCTCTCATGGGACGCGCCATACATAACAGGTGATACAGTCACCCCTTCACGAATATAAAGAGCTCCAACACCTTTTGGGCCATATATCTTGTGCCCACTGAGTGTTAAAAGATCAACACTTAGTTCAGACACATCGCAGGAAAGATAGTTTGCCGCCTGCACCGCATCGGTGTGAAAGAGTATCTTTTTCTTTCTTTTCTTGTTTATCTCCCCGATCGCCTTCCCGATCTCTGCGATAGGTTGCACGGTACCTATCTCGTTGTTTACATACATCACAGAAACAAGGGTGGTATCACTCCTTATCTCTTTTAAAACATCTTCCACTCTTAAAACTCCTTCACTGCTTACAGGAACCTGTGTTACTGATCCGGAAGACATCTTGCAAGGATTCAAAACGGCACTGTGTTCAATGCTTGACGTCACCACGTGCCCACCTCCCGCAGCACCCAGCACAGAGAGGTTGTTTGCCTCCGTAGCGGAAGAAGTAAACACCACCTCTCTCTCTTTAGCTCCCAAGAAGTGTGCTACTTTTTTTCTTGCTTTATCGATCGCCATGACAGCCTCCTGCCCAAAACGGTGAACAGAAGAAGGATTGCCGAACCTTTCTGAAAAGAAGGGTTGCATCTCTTCTATGACACTTTCTTTTACGGGCGTAGTTGCCGCATGATCAAGATATATTTTTTTCATAATTCAGATAATTTAACAGAAGAAAGGGACCTCTCCACTTCCTTATTAACTCTTTCCCAAGCCTTGAAAGCGTGGCAGCTTTTGTTGCGAGGACAGTTGTTCTCCACACACCCGACAACGTAAACCGGTTCACCGAGTGCTTCGAATATATCCTTGAGAGTTATTTCTCGCGGAGAGCGAGAGAGATAATATCCTCCAAGAACTCCTCTGCGAGAAGAAACAAGACCACCTTTCTCCAGCATAGAAAAAACTTTTTCCAAATAATCAAAGGGAATTCCTTCCTTTTCCGCTATTACGCGCAAAGAACAAACCTTCTTTTGTTTTAAAAGGAATATCATTGCCCGTAGGGCGTACTGTGTTCTTTTTGTCGCTCGCATATAATTCCGATCTTAAAAATCGGTTTTAATTATAGTACATTTTTGCACATTTACAACCCGTCCATTTTAGGTTAAAATAAACGGCGAGCCGGGATGATGAAACTGGTAAACATGCGGCACTCAAAATGCCGTGGGCCCTGCCCTTGTGGGTTCGAGTCCCACTCCCGGCACAAGAGTTCTTTATCAAAAAAGGAGGGATCTGTATGTTAAGCAAAGAGTACGGCAAGCACTGCTATGCAGAAAAAGTGTACTGCAAGCATGGGTGTGGATGCTGGATCAAGTCTTTACGTTTTGGCGGGCCTATAGGAATAGATCCTTTAGGAGAATGTCCCAAAAATCCGTTGGACGGAGAAGTCATCGGAGGACATGCGGACCAAAAAATAGTTATGGCAAGAAGGATAAAAAGAATGGAAGAAGAGCTTTCGAGGCTAAAAAGAAAAAGTATGCAACTTGCAGAAGAGCTTGCAGAGACAAAGGCAAGGCTCATCGTAAACGAAAGAATCGTAAGAGACACAGTAAAGGAGGGTCGTTATGGGAAAAGTGGCCAGGCTAAAAAAGAGCCTTAACAGAGCAAGAGAAAAGATAGAAGAACTCCAAGAGGAGAATGAAAGCATCTCAAGAGAGCTACAGTCCACAAAGCAAGATCTTGCAAACAGAATTCACTTGATCAATATAATGAGAAGCTGGCGAAGAGACAACTTTGATGACGAAAGCTACGATTAGTTGTTTGTCGTAAAAAAGAACTTTAAAAAGGAGGTCATTATGAATCAGCGCACTTTTTTTCGCGAAGCGGGAAGAGTATATGCAGAAGATCCTGTAAAGGCAAGGCTCAGAGAAGTGGAAAAAGAGATGGAGAGACTCAGGGCGGAAAAAATAAATCTTCACAGAAAGTACATCAAGGCATTACAAGAGATAGACAGAAAAAACAACAAGATAAGTGAAATGCAAAGAAACTGCATGATATGCAAAACTTGAGGAGGTGCTAATGTGAAAATACACAGGTACAAGCCACCCTTTGAGGCTTATGTACGCGAAAAAAGGAAGTCAATGGAGTGTATCCCGGCGATATGCAACGACATGTTTTTTTGTGGCACGGGAGTCATGCACAACGACCACACGGGAATCTTTTCTGTTGCCGAAGAACGTAACATTGTTGCCGCATGGCGCGGAACACACATAATTCGTTTCTTTGACACAGTAGATACAAATACCTTGTGTGCGGCCTACTACACCGCAATGCGCGGTTTCCCCGCAGAGTTTGCGGAAAAGTACGTGCACCCCACTATACGCAAGCTGGGAATGAAAAACTACAGGAAGGTAATGTCCATAAAAATTCCTCGAGAGATCATAGAGATGGTAATGAGAGGGCAGCTTGAAGAAAACGCTCCTCCCATTTCACAACTAGAAAAAGAGGTCTTCGCAGGAACAGTGGACAAAAAAGAACTCTTAAAGGAATGAGCAGACCTACTGCTCCCCGCTTACAAAGCGGGTTTTTTATTGATTTCGCAATATTTTTGTTGTAAAATCGTTTCAAAAGGAGGTTCAAAGCACACTTTTTAACACAAGGAGGAGAAATGAATAAGCACCACGTCACCCCTAAGGCAAGAGGTGGAAAAGGAAAGAAGACCGTCTATCTTCCCGAAGACTTTCATGAAGCGTGGCATCTTTTATTCAAGGACCTAAAGCCCGGCGAAATAAAATTCTTCATAAGAAGAATAAATATGCTCGTGGAGAAGAAAAAAGAGATAAACCAAAAAACAATAAATAAGGAGCAAAAGCGGGCCAAGAAGACGGTAAAGACTAGAGAAAAGGAGGCTGTTTCATGAGCATGCCAAAATACTTCAAAGATGCTTGGATAAAAATATTCCAAGACATGAGCGAAGAAGAGATGTGCACTTTCGTTGAAAGATTTATAGAAGAAACAGAAAAAAAAGATATAATCTACTGGAACGACATCATAAAAATAAGAGAAGAGTGCAGATCATGATCTCCTCCGGTTCCCCGTAAAAGCGGGGAACTTTTTAATATGAAAAAGGGGCCTACCTTTTGCGGCAGGCCCTTAATAGTTGCGGAAGAAAAAGCGGATTCGGTTGTCGTCCCACCGAAAGGGGGTAGTCCTTGGGAGACGATTCCGACCCGGGTAGGGTAATCCGCTTTTCTCCGCACTACAGCAAGGAAATTATTTCTTTGCTATGGCGCGGAGAAAAGAAAAATCCTCCATTTTTGGAGGAGGGCTTTTGTTTGTTTATGTGCAGGAATCTACAAAGACAAAGCCCCCCTTCTCAAAAGAAGGACGACCGTAACGACACTTATTGTAAATCCTGTACTCATACTACCCCCATTATAATCATTTCAAAAAACAGGTCAATAGCAGTTTTCCACAGCATAATCCCCCACCTTTGTTCGTGTAAGCTCTAAGAGAAGTCCTCCGGAAGAAAGCTTTTTTCCCGCCTCTTCCGCAACACTTCTTATGTAGCACCCACTACTACACTCTATTTTAAAACTTGCCACAGGAAACTCTTCTTTGTCAGAAAGAAGACTATTCCACTCTTCCTTTATCTTTTTTTGTCTAAAATCTCCTTTTACAAGATCCACTCTTCTCTCTATCTCTTTTCTTAATTCCTCTCCTTTGATGTAAGAAACCTGTGCACTCACGCTATACAAAGACACCTCTTTTCGAGGAAGACTCACTTCCGCAAGTCTTCCTTGACGAGCCCACCAGAAAAGGGGCTTCCCTCTTACTATGTAGCCGGAAAACGGGGGAATAGTGAAAATGAATCGCCCTTCCATCTCTTTGAGCGTTTTCTCTATGCTGCCAACCACTTTTTTCTCTTTACGAGGAACTCCAAGTATATCTCCCGTATCACTTGAAAGACCGAAAATCATTTTCCCTGTATAGGTCTTGTCATGCTTTAAATGCTTATGTATGTTTTTTAACTCTTCTCCTTTCAGTAAAAGAACAACGCCCTCTGCCATAGGGTCAAGACGTCCGGCATAAGCCATCTTTCCTGTGTCAGAAAATCTCTGTTTTATAAGATCGAGAGGAGATATTCCCAATGGCTTGTAGGCGGCAAAGATATCCGGCAGATCTTTAGACATAATCTATCCACTCTTCTCTTTCATGTACAGCGCGATAATAAGCGTTCTTTATGTCCTTTGTAACCTCTTCTTCTCCTTTGAAAACGTTATCATCTATGTTTGCAATAGCATTTACCTCCACCGCCGTACCGACAAAGAAAGCTTCATCATATTCTGAAAGCTCTTTTAGTGAGATCTTTTTCTCTTCCACTCCGTATCCCGCTTCTTTCGCGAGCTGCATAACGCTTTCACGTGTTATTCCGGGAAGTATAGCTCCCTCCCGGGGCGTATAAAGAGTATTGCCTTTCACAAAGAAGATGTTCTCTCCCGGGCCTTCGGCAATATACCCTTCATGATCTAGCAGCAATGCTTCATCATACCCTTCTTTTAAGGCCTCGAGGGAAGCCGTTACGGAGTTTGCATAGTACCCGGAAACTTTTGCCGTCATCACGGCAGAGCGATCGCTTATACGCAAAAAAGAGGAAACTTTTACGGAAACAGCATCCTTTTTAAGGTACTTACCCCACGGCCAAGCAATAATAAAACAGTTCAAGGGAGCATCAATCGGTGAAAGTCCCATCTTTTCGCCATAAAAAAATATGGGACGCACATAGCACTCACGAAATCCGTTCTCCTGTATAACCTCTTTTACCGCTGACACTATCTCCTCTTTTGTAAAGGGAGGCTGCATGCCCATCACTTCCGCAGAATGAAAAAGACGGTCTATGTGATCTTTTAGCCTGAACACAGCAGGTCTTTGTGCATCATAACAACGAATACCCTCAAAGACCGCCGTTCCGTAGTGCAGCCCGTGGTTTATAACACTAATCTTATCAAAAGAAGTTATTTCTCCGTTTGCCCAGATCTTTTTTTGCATATTTTTTGAGATAATTTAAAGACTATAAATCCGGAGGCCAAGCCGACAAGCGCTCCGATAACAACATCAGAAGGCCAGTGTACCCCCGCAGCGACCCTTGAAAGAGCTATAAGAAAAGAAAAAAAGAAAAGTGCCGATCCTGCCTTTTTGTTGCGCATAAAAGCGACAGTGGAAAGAGCAAAAAAGAAAGCAACGTGCCCGGAAGGGAGCGAGGCGTTCTCTGTTGTAAAAGGAATAATGACATTCACATCCTCTAAGGCGTTAAGGGGTCTTTCACGAGGAGATATGTGGCGTATCGCTTCACAAAGCGCATAACGCACAAAAAAAGCAGCAAAAAAGATCTCCCCTACATAAAAGGCATATTTTCGATGATCTTTTAAAAGAAGATACAAGAACGGCAAAATAAGAAGGTAGGGAAGAATCTTTGCGCAAAAGAAAAAGAAAAAATCTAGAAGAAACCAGTTTCCCGTAAAACCGTTCAAGATATTAAAAACAAAAATATCAGCTTCCATCATAGAAAGAAAGGAGGTTGTGCATCAAGCAACAAACAGTAAGAGGCCCCACCCCTCCCGGCACGGGAGAAAGAAGAGAGGCCTTCTTTTCCACGCTACTCCTGCATACATCTCCTTTTACAACACCATTTAGAGATCCACTTCCACCATCAATAACTACAGCTCCTTTTTTCAACATTTCGCCTTTTATAAGAGAAGGAGACCCTGTTGCAGATATAACTATGTCCGCTTTCTTTGTAAATTGCGATATATCTCTTGTGTCACGATTAACACAAGTCACTGTTGCTCCTTCTCTTGTAAGATAAACAAACAAGGGCTTCCCCGTAAGTCTTCCGGAACCCACAAGAACCACGTGTGCTCCTTTAAGGGAAACGTTGTACTCCTTCATGACTATCCTCACAGCCGCTACAAAGGGAGGAAGCGCTTGTGTAGTTCCGTTATAAAACATTCCTGTAGATAGGTCGGAAAGCATATCAATATCCTTCTCTGCACTTACGGCGTTTAGTATCTCAGAACTATCCAAAGAAGAAGGAAGGGGTAGTTGAACAATAACACCTTCGTCTTCTATAAGCGAGATCTCTCTTTTTAGCTCTTCTGCAGAGATATCTTCCGAGAACTCGTAAATGTTTACACGCAAACCTATGCTTTTTGCCGCCTGTTGCTTTTTTTTCACATAAAGCGAAGAAGCGGAGTCCTTACCCACCTGCACCACTCCAAGAGAAGGAGGATTGCTTCTTGTTTTAACCTCTTCTTTTAGTATAGAGAGATCATTTTCCGCCAAATTTTTCCCGTCTACTATTTTCATATAATAGGAAACTTTTCACATATCTCCTCGACCCTTTTGTATGTTTGAGGCGCAAGATCATGCTGCATAAGAGTTTGTGAAACAAGGAAAGCGATCTCCTTCATCTCTCCTTCCTTCATGCCTCTGCTTGTCAGTGCAGGCGTTCCAAGTCGTATTCCCGAAGGGTTGAAAGGAGGATTCTCATCAAAAGGAATAGTGTTCTTGTTTACCATGATCCCCGCATCCTCCAGTGCACTCTGTGCATCAATTCCTTCACGTCCTTGCAAGTCTACAAGAAGCAGATGATTATCAGTTCCTCCGGAGACAACACGAAAACCGCTCTTCTTGATTTCTTCTGCAAAAACTCTACAGTTACTAACTACTTGTTTTCCATAGTCTATAAAAGAAGGGTCTGTTGCCTCTCTAAGACAAACGGCGATCGCCGCTATACTGTTTTCATGAGGGCCTCCTTGCAGTCCCGGAAAAACGGCTTTATCGATCTTCTCTCCCATGTTTTTATCCTTCTCAACGCCGCTATGTGTCACCATGATGATCGCGCCTCGTGGGCCGCGCAGTGTCTTGTGCGTAGTAGTAGTGACAACATGCGCATAAGGAGTCGGATCGGGGTGTACTCCGGAAACCACAAGCCCCGCAATGTGTGATATGTCAGCACAAAGATATGCGCCCACTTCATCGGCGATCTCGCGGAAACGCTTGAAGTCTATAAGGCGAGGATAAGAGGTAGCTCCACAGATTATCATTTTCGGCTTCTCTTTTAATGCCGTTTTGCGCACCTCTTCATAGTCTATAAGCTCCGTATCTTTATCCACTCCATAAAATACGGATTCGTAGTACTTTCCCGAAAAGTTTACTTTCCATCCATGAGTAAGATGCCCTCCGGAAAGAAGACTCATCCCCATCACCTTGTCGCCCGGCTCAAGCAGCGCAAAATAAACAGCGTGATTTGCAGGAGAGCCGGAGTATCCTTGGACATTGACATAGGGCACTCCGAAAAGATTCTTGGCGCGCTCCCGGCAAAGTTCTTCCAGTTCATCTATATACTTATTTCCTCCGTAATAACGCTTTTGAGGATATCCTTCCGCGTACTTATCTCCCAAAACAGAAGAAAGGACCTCTCTTACTGCAGAGGAAGTGTGATTCTCGGAAGGTATCATGTTTAAAGTTCCTTTTTGCCTCTCCTCCTCTTTCTTTATTATATTTTGAACATCTTTGTCTTCCATAAATGTAAGTTTATGAGATAAGATTATCCAGCGCAAGAGCAACCGCTCCCCTCACGGGATCATCTTTTTGAATAACAGTATTTGCATGCGGGCAAAGCTCAAAAACACCTTCCTTGAATAAGAATAAAAACTCTTCCGAGCAAAACATTCCACCAGAAAGAACAACATCAAAATCTTCTTTAAATTGCAACTCTTGCGCCACTCTCCAAAAAGAAAGCAACAACTCTCTTGATCCTTTTTGAAGGATCTCTTTTGCAACACTGTCACCGTTTTTTGCCGCCATGTCCGCAAACAAGGACATCTGTGGAATAAACTTCTTAAAATCAGAGTACACTTTTTTCTGCATCTCTCTCCCACAAGAAATGCTCCACTCTTTAAAAACAATGTCTCGCATCGCCGTTTTGCTTCTTTTATCCACGTCTTTTGTAACAGCACGAAACACATCCAGCCCGATATAGAACGCTGATCCTTCGTCCGCCAAATAGCCCCATCCTCCACAAGCAAACTGCCTCCCTTCCTTCCATCCACGTACCACAGATCCCGTTCCGGCGATAACAACTACTCCGTCCTCTTTTGTTGTAGTAGACCGAAAAGCACAAAGCTGATCGCTTCCCACAACAATTTTGCCAGACAAACCCCTCTCTTTTAACATATCCGCAAGCAGATCTTTTTTGTCGCTATACTCTTCTTCCATGCCGGGAAGTGCAACAAAAGAAGAAGAGATCTTTTCTTGCGGAAAAAGAGAAGCTATCACATCAACAGTCGCCTCTATGCCTATGTTGCGCGGACTGGACAGTCCGCCAACTTCTTTTGATAAAATATTTCCCTTTTGATCGGCAAGAGCAACAGTTGTTTTTGTTGCGCCACCGTCAATTCCCAGTACGTACATATGTATGTGGATTTATTATGGTATTATTTTCTATTATCTCGCCGGGCATAATAGAGCAGTTAATGCCCACCTTTACATTGTCGCCCATAATTACTCCCATCTTCTTTCTAGCGGTGTTTTTCACAAGACCACCATCAAAGCGCATATTAGCAGTAATGGTTCCCGCTCCGACAAGACAGTTCTCTCCAATAACAGAGTCACCGATGTAAGAAAGATGTGCAACAGAGCTTCCACTTAATATAAGTGACTTTTTCACCTCTACTCCATTTCCGATGCGACAGTTATCGTGCACGGCACAGTCACGCAAATAGGCGTTAGGACCTATTACCGTATTCTCACCCACATAGACCGATCCCTCTATGCGGCTCCCGCCTTTTATAATACTTCCCTTTCCAAGAAACAATCTTCCTTTTATGTGTGCCCCTTCCTCCACCTCTCCTTCCACTTTCTCTCCCATAGAGACACAGTCCATCGCATCAAGCAGATTCCAAGGATAGCTTACAGCATACCACTCACTTGTTCTCTTGAAGCTCATCTCTTCCGAGAAGTTGTTCACGTAATCAACAATCTCGTACTCTCCTCTTGAAGAGATGTTTATATTCTTCTCAAAAAAGCTCTTCGTTAGGTGGTAACAACCAACATTTACAAGATTACTTACAAGAGAAGGAGGTTTTTCCACTATTTTCTTTACTTTTTCTTTTTCCACTACTGCTTGTCCGCAACCGGAGGGGTCGTCCACCTCTTTTAGTAAAATGCAAGGAGCTTTCTTTAGCATCTCCTTTATATCTTCTCGACAGTAGATATCATCCCCATTAAATATTATAAACTCTTCCCCTAAAAAAGGAAGTGCTTTTAGCGCCGCATCTCCCGTTCCCAGTTGCTTTTCTTGTTCTACGTATCTTATGGGAATCCCTTCGTAGTTATCGCCAACTATCTCTTTTATTATCTCTCCTTTGTAACCAATAACCACAACCACCTCTTCTACAAGCCCTTTTAGTTGCAAGATAGTGTTCTCTATAAGGGTCTTGTCAAAGATACGCAAAGCTGGCTTGGGACGATTCTCTGTAAGCGGCATAAGTCTTTTTCCTCTTCCAGCCGCAAATATAACTGCTTTTTTCATGATAACTCAAAAATAGCTTTCGATAATTTATAAGGATCGTGCTCCACCGGTCCCCGATCAAGCAACAAGTCTCTTCCTGTAAAACCATCAACGCCTTTTACCATCTCTGTTAATTCCGGATGCTTGCGCTTATATTCCTGCAAGCGTTCTTCTCCGGGATTCGTTGTATTGCAGAGCACAAACTCCGGTCTTTTTCCTATCAAATTCTCTATTACGGAGACAAAATCGGAAACTTGAAAATCTTCCGTTTCCCCTTTTTTGCAGCAGATATTACAAACATAAACCACCTTTTTATCCTTTAACACCTCCCTCATTCCACACACCAAAAGAACCTGTGCAAGGGAAGAGTAAAGGTCTCCGGGACCAATGATCACAAGATCGCTCTCTTTTATCTCTTGCGATGCCTTAAAATAAAGATCTGCTTTTCTATCAAGGAACACCTCTGTTATCTTTTTGTTGTGTGTGTTCTTATCGATCTTTGATTCTCCACAAACAGTGCTTCCGTCGTGCAACTTCACACAAAGCTCAGCATCATCAACAGTAGCGGGAAACACAAAACGAGAAACACCCATTATACGATTCATCTCTTCTATCGCTTTTTCTCTGCTGTCTAAAGAGAGCTCCAAGGTAGATATAAAAAGATTGGCAAAGTTGTGTCCAGAAAACTCTCCTTCTTGAAAACGGTAATCAAAAACACTCTTCATCGCGTCAGAAGTTTCTGCAAGAGCAAGAAGAGCTCTTCTCATGTCTCCAGGAGAAAGGACTCCATATTCACGTCGCAGTCTTCCGGACGACCCTCCCGTATCAAGCACAGCACAAACAGCAGAAACCTCTACAGCCATCTCCTTTAATCCTGCAAGAACAGCGCGAGGCATGGCGTTTCCGCCTCCCATTGCAACTACCCTCATATCATCTTCTTTAAAAGTTCACCGGCACTGACACTCTCTCTGTTTATAAGCGTTTCTTCAAAGCTCGGCTTTTCTTCCTTGTAAAAAACTCCGAGCGGTATAAAAGAATCTTCATCGTTATAGTTCCACTCAGAAGCCATCTTTCTTGCTTCTTCTTTTTCAAAAGGTCCTTCCGTTTCGTAAACTTTCTCATTATAGAGAGGAAAAGTGTTAAACCAAGCAACACAAGGCTGTAAAACCTCTACAAAAGAAAATCCTTTGTGATCCACCGCTTGCCTTATTATGCCTGCAAGATGATCTTTCTTGGCAGAATACCCTCGAGCTACAAAGGTAGAGTTTATCGCAAAAGCAAGCTCCATGGGGTTTAAGGGAGCTTCTATGCTTCCGTGAGGGGTTGAGCCCGCCTTAAATCCTTGAGGGCTAGTAGCGGTAAACTGTCTTGCAGTAAGGGCAAAAGCACGATTGTCGTGCACAAGAACGGTAATGTCAGCGTTTCTTTTTGCGGCGTGTACAAGATGTTCTACTCCCTCATTATAAGCGTCCCCATCTCCTACACAGCATATTACGTCCAAATCTTTGTTGCCGACTTTTATTCCTTGCCCAGCAGCGATCGCTCGACCGTGAAGTGAAGAGAAGCTTTTTACATCGAGATAATCCGCTATCTTTCCGTGACATCCTATTCCCGCTACAATAACGGTTTTCTCTCCTGTGACCTCCCGAAGTGCTTCCATTATTCCAAAGTTGCCACATCCCGGGCACCAAGTAGTATTTTTATTCATTGGACTATTTTTTTAATTTCCTCTTTTAAGTAGTTCACAGTAAACGGTCTGGCATCATACTTACGTACCTCCTCATCTATGCGCACTCCTTTGGCCCGCATAATAAATGATCCCTGGCCGCTTATGTTGTTTTCCATGGATATCACTGTTCGCGCTTCTTCAAGCGCACTTTTTAATTTCTCTGTAGGAAACGGCTCAAAAACAAGCACTTGCACTACCTTCAATCCCATGTCTCGTGCAACTTCCAAAGCGACTCCTTTGTTGGAACCCCAAACGAGAAGAACATCCTCTCCTTCTCCGTAAACCCTGACAGAGTCCATCTCCTCCACTCTCTCTTTTAAGGGTCCATGCTTGCTCATTCTTTTTTCTTGCATCCTTTTTACCTCAAAAGGATCTTCCGTAGATATTCCGTCCTCTGTGTGTTCATAGCTTGTAACTTTTGAAGGAAATTCGTCTTCTCCCCGCTTTTCAATCTCCGGCATCTCTTCTACCGTATAACTGTTCTCGGAAAGTTCTTTATCGACAAGTATAACTGCGGGAATGCGATACTCATAGGCAATATTCAACGCCTCCGCAGAAAGCTCTATCGCTTCACTTGCATCACCGGGAGCAACCACAAAACGTACAATATCACCATGCCCCGCAAAGAGAGAGAAAAGCAGATCGGATTGTGCCGTGTATGTAGGAACGCCGGTTCCCGGAGCGGCTCTCTGACTCAAAGCGATCACCAAAGGAACTTCCGATTGAGCAGAAAAACTGAGAGACTCCGTCATAAGCGCAAAACCTCCTCCGGAGGTTCCCACCATCACCCTTCTGCCGGTATAAGCCGCGCCCAGCGCAGCGCTCGCAACGGAAAGCTCACTTTCCGGCTGGAAGGTGGAAACACCCTCTATTCCTGAAAGAAAATGTAAAACTCCCGTGGAAGGAGTCATAGGGTAAGCAAAATAATCCGTCATTCCTGCAGCAAGTCCTCCCAAAGCGATTGCCTGACTTCCGGAAACAATGGGAAAAGGCCCTTTATTCAAGTCTTCCACTTGCATTCTCTCTTCCGATTTATCATACGCCACTTTCGCAACACGCATATTCTCTTCCGTTTTTATGGTAAGCTCTCTTCTTAAAACTTCTTCTGTTTTTTCAAACTTCATTCCCGCTATTTTGGCAAAAGATGCCACAAGAGCGGTGTTTTTCATAATAGGAATACCTTCTGCTTCCTTTACTATTTCATCTAGTGCAACTCCCACTCCGTGATCTACGCTTGCCACTCCGGAGTCGTAAACAGTAAGCCCTTGCACTCTGTGCTTATGTCTTTCTATAGTATCCTCATTTAAGGCAAGAAGAATATCCACTTCTTCTTTTACGGCGTTCTCTCCTTCCGGGGTAGCGCGCACAAGAGAAAAGTTGTGCCCTCCCTTGATGAGAGACTGATAGTCTTCATGAATAAAGACCTTGTATCCATGAGCGCTCATCAGCTTAGCGATAACAAGACCTGCCATCTTGCTACCTTCACCTGCCGCTCCTCCTACTAATATATTATACTGCATATTACTCAACACTTACGCATTTACTAAGATTCCTGGGCTTGTCAACATCAAGCCCTTTATATAAAGCCACATAGTAAGAAAATATCTGCAGAGGTATCACGGAAACTATGGAAGAAAGCTGTTCGAGAACCTCCGGCATATATATCACATCGTCAACCATCTCGGCAATCTCGTCATCTCCTCTGGTGCCAAGCGCAACCATTTTTCCTCTGCGCGCTTTTATCTCCTCTATGTTTGATAACATCTTACCATAAACAGAGCTTTGAGGACAGACGGCAAACGTGGGAAAACTCTCCTCTATGAGTGCTATCGGTCCATGCTTCATTTCACCCGCAGAGTAGCCTTCCGCATGTATATAAGATATCTCTTTTAACTTCAACGCACCTTCCAGTGCAACCGGATAGCTGTACTTACGCCCCAAATAGAGAAAATTGGAGTAGTCCTTGTACTTTTTCGCTATCTCGCTTATCTCCTCTTTGCTTTCCAATATCTCATCCGCTATGCGCGGAATACGCTTTATCTCTTTTGCAAAATTTACTCCTTCCTCAAAAGACATGCCCTTGTTTCTGCCCATATAGAGAGCAAAAAGAGCAAGTATTATGCTCTGGGAAGTAAAAGCTTTGGTGGAAGCAACTCCTATCTCCGGTCCGGCATGATTGTATATTCCGGCATGCGTCTCACGCGCCACAGATGATCCGACAACATTAACAATACCCAAAGTAAGTCCTCCCTTTTCTTTGACCTCTCTTAGAGAGGCAAGTGTATCCGCCGTTTCTCCGGACTGGGAGATGAAAATGAATATCTCCCCTTCTTCCAGGGGTTGCTTTTTATACTTGAACTCGGAAGCAAGATGAACTTCCACCGGAACTCCTGCCATCTCTTCTATCATGCACTCTCCAACCATTCCCGCGTAATAAGAAGTTCCACAAGCAATGATGCTTACTTTCTTTGCACGTATGATCTCCTCCTTTTTATCTTCCACTCCTCCGAGAACCGCTCTCCCTTCTTCAAGGTCAAGCCTTCCTCTTATAGAGTTCTCAAGAGACTCTCCCTGCTGACATATCTCTTTTAGCATAAAGTGGTCATAACCTCCCTTCTGTGCATCTTCTATGCTCCAATCTATCTCCGTCTTCTCTTTTTCCACCGCCACATTATCAAGATCGGTAATGTAAAAGTCGTCCTTGCTGATCACGGCCACTTCTTCATCTTCCAAGAACACCATCTCTCTAGAGTGAGAAATAAGCGCTGTAGGGTCGGAAGCCACAAAACCACCGGAAGAGTTAACAGACACCACTAACGGGCTAAACATTCTGGCAGCCACAATTTTGTAGGGATCACTTCCCGTAGCAGCCACCACGCCGTAAGCTCCTTTTACAAGCTTTAAAGCCTTTTTAACGGCGCTTTCCAAGTCTCCTTCAAAAAACTTCTCTATAAGATGAGAAAGCACTTCCGTGTCGGTTTCCGAAACAAATACGTGACCTTCTTCTTGCAGCTTACTTTTAAGTTCTTTGTAGTTCTCAATAATTCCGTTATGCACTACAAATATATCCCCCTTACAGTCAGTGTGAGGGTGTGCGTTCTCCTCGCTTACCACTCCATGGGTTGCCCATCTGTTGTGCCCCAATCCCAGTCCGCCCGGCAGATCTTCCAACTTCTCTTTGAGGTTATCAAGTTTTCCCACAGACTTAACACAGCGCGCCTTGTCGCCCACAACAACCACTCCGCTAGAATCATACCCCCTGTACTCCATTCTCTTTAAAGCACTGAGAAGCAAGGGGCACGCCTCTTTTTCACCTACGTATCCTATTATTCCACACATACGATGTTTACAAGATTATTTCCTACTACAATAACTTTTTTGACCTCTTTTCCTTCTGTCCACTTCTCTGTCTCTTTTAGTGCGATCTTTTTCGCCTTTCTTTCCGATATACCGGCATCAACTTCCACTTTTGCACGCACCTTGCCGTTCACCTGTAGCACCATGGTAACCTTCTCCTCTTTTGCTAACTCTTCATCGTGTTGCGGGAAGAAGGCGTCGTGTACAGAGCCTTTGAAGTTCATATTATGCCACATCTCTTCTGCAAAGTGAGGCGCAAAAGGAGCAAGAAGGAGAAGAAAAAGCCTCATCTGATCCACTCCCATAAAACTTACTTCGTTTAAAAACGTCATCATGGAAGAGATGGCAGTATTAAAGTGCATCCTTTCGATGTCTTCCCCCACCTTTTTTATAGTACGGTGGAGTAGACCATCTATCTCTTTGTTGTTGTCCTTTTTTACTTCTGTTTTGTAAACCCTATCAAGAAAACGTTTTACTCCCATTATGCCGCTCGGACTCCATACTCCTCCTTGATCATAAGGACCCATAAAGCAGAGATACATGCGCACCGCATCTGCTCCGTGCTTCTCTATCTCTTTGTCCGGATCAACTACGTTTCCTTTGGACTTGGACATCTTTCTTCCATCCGGTCCGAGAATAACTCCTTGGTGGCGTAGCTTTAAAAACGGTTCGGAAAAACGAAGATGCCCCATATCGCGAAGCGCTTTTGTAAAGAAACGCGAGTAGAGAAGGTGCATGACAGTGTGTTCCGCCCCTCCGATATAGACATCAACCGGAAGCCACTCTTTTATCTTCTTTTTGTCCGCAAAAGATTCCTCGTTATGTGGGTCAGCATAACGAAGGTAGTACCAAGAAGAGCACACAAAAGTGTCTAACGTGTCTGTCTCTCTTTCCGCTTTTTCCCCACAACGCGGACACATAGCCTCTTTAAAATGCCTGTTCCGCGAAAGAGGAGACTTCCCCTCCTCTGAAGGGTTAAAGTCGTCTACCCAAGGCAAGAGCACGGGAAGGTTCTCGTCCGGCAATATGGCATGCTCCTCTCCTTCAATAAAAGTTTTTTTGTCTTTCTCTTTTATGCAGTGTTTGCAGTAAACAATAGGAATGGGAGCTCCCCAGTAACGCTGTCTTGAAACCAGCCAATCACGTAACTTGTAATTAACCTTCCTCTCTCCCAGCTTGCTTTTTTCAAGATGATCCGTGATACGCTTTCTTGCTTCCTCAGAAGGCATTCCTGAAAAATCCCCGGAGTGTATCGTCTCGCCTTCTCCCTCAAAAGGAAGGTCTTCCTTGGAAGATATGACACGCTTTATAGGCATATCGTGCTTCTTGGCGAACTCGTAATCGCGTAAATCGTGTGCCGGAACCGCCATCACTGCTCCCGTACCGTAGTGCATAAGAACGTAGTCTGCTACAAAAACGGGAAGCTCTTCACCGGTTAACGGATTCATGCCGGTAACCCCTTTAACATACACGCCTGTCTTCTCTTTTGTTTCACTTATGCGTTCTAGCTCCGTTTTCATTCTACTTTCCGCGATATAGTCTTCTATCTCTGCCGGATTCTCCGCTTCCGACTTTATCTCGGAAAGCAAAGGATGCTCCGGAGAAAGAACAAGATAAGTTGCACCAAAAATGGTATCGGGACGCGTAGTAAACACGGGAAGAGATCTTCCGGCAACCGTAAACTCTATGATCGCCCCCTCTGACTTGCCCACCCAGTTCTTCTGCATGGTCTTTGTTTTTTCCGGCCAATCAAGATCATCAAGAGAGGAAACAAGCTCCTCCGCGTAATTTCTTATATTTAAAAGCCACTGCTCTATCTCTTTTTGTTCCACCTGACTATCACAGCGCTCGCACTTCCCTTCTACTACCTGCTCATTGGCAAGAACTGTACGACAAGAAGGACAAAAGTTTGCAGGAACCCTTTTGCGGTAAGCAAGACCTGCTTTGAAAAGCTCCAAGAATATCCACTGCGTCCACTTATAGTAGCCGGGATCACAAGTAACTATCTCCGACGACCAGTCATAGATGCAGCCCATAGACTTTAACTGTTCTCTCATTCTTTCTATATTCTCATAAGTCCACGTTTCCGGATGTATTCCTCTCTTTATAGCCGCGTTCTCCGCTGGAAGACCAAAAGCATCAAATCCTATTGGAAAAAATACCCTGTATCCCTGCATTCGCTTGAAACGAGCATAGACATCGGCGGGAGCAAAGTTATACCAGTGCCCTACATGAATATCGCCGGAAGGGTAAGGGAACATGGTAAGACAGTAAAGCTTCTCTCCTTCGGAAGGAATCTTCTCCTCCCATTTTTTTTGCCACTTTTTTTCTATATCTTTATGGTTCATATGTATCCATTCTACAAAAAGTAAAACCTTTTGTCTATTCTCCTCTTAAAACCTTGCCAGAGGTATCCACAAGCACGGAAGGATGTCCTTCCACTCTTCCTTCATCGAGATAAAAAACTTTATCCCGAAAATATCTCTGTGCCTCCTTTATGGTCTTTGCGGGAGGAAGCCCTTCCGGATTGGCGCTGGGAGCAACAAGAGGACCGGATATGGAAAGAATCTCCAGCAGCTCCTTTTTTTGAGGAAGACGGAAAGCAACTCCTTGTATTACGACACTCACTCTTTCCGATCGCAACATATTTTTCTCTTTCTTTGAAAGCTTTACTCCCCAAAGACTTACCTCATGAAATGAGGATATGAGAACTATCATCGGTTTGTTGTATGAGCGCTCTTTTAGGCCATAAACCCGTTTTACCGCCTCTTTGTTTAAAGCAGAAGTAAGCAAGCCGTAAATAGTGTCTGTGGCAATAACTCCTATACACCCCTCCTTTAAAAGCATTGCCACCTTTTTGCGGACACCTCCTTTACTAAACCCTCCCGGATACATATCAGATCTTATCACTCTGTGACAAGGAGCTCCTTTGCTTGCAGAAAGTATCGCGGCAACAGCACGGCTTGCCTTGGCATTTCCCGCACGCTCGGCAACCTCTTTATAGGTCAAAAATTCGCCCGCAGGGATCGAAGAGACAACCTCATAAACCCTTTCTTTGAAGTCCTTCATATAGAGAAAAGATTCTTCGCGTTTTGAGAAGTAGCACTAAAAACCTGATCTTTTGAGATTCCCTTCACTTCCGCCACCCTCTCACCTATGCATCTCACATTTATCGGCTCGTTCCTTCCTCTTTTTCGAGGGGGAGTAAGAAAAGGGCAATCCGTTTCAATAAGTATACGATCCAAAGGAGTTTCCTTTATAACCGCATCAAGGCTTGTTTTGAAAATAATGCCGTTAAATCCCAAATACAGCCCTTTATCAATATAGTAACGTGCGTCCTTCTTGCTTCCCGTAAAAGAGTGTACCACTCCACGTATATCAAGACCCTCTATCTCTCTTTGAAGCTCTCTGTGTGCCATACGACAGTGAAATATGACGGGAAGATCATGCTCTTGCGCGAGCGCTAGCTGTCTTCTTAGAAAAGGAAGTTGATTTTTGTGTTCAAACTTCTTATCGAGACCTATCTCTCCTATAGCAACCACTTTCTGTGAACGGAGAAGATACTTGTAGTCCTCTTCTCTGTAATCCTCTTTATAGATAGGATGCAAGCCCACAGAAGCGTAAACTCCTTCCGCATATCTCTCCGCAATCTCTACCGCTTGTTTGCTTGTTAAAAGGTGTGTTCCTATGTTTATCATAGAAACTCCTTCTTTGAGTGATCTTTTGATCACCTCTTCTCTGTCCTTGTCATAATCTTTAAAGTTTAAGTGCGCGTGTGTATCAAACATACAGTGTGAGTGCAAGGATCTGCTCAATATTTCTTCGCGTTATTTTATCAATATCATCCTCGGAAAATCCTTTTTTACGCATCTTCTCTATTAGTTTCGGGAAGCTGTCCGTCTCTTCTAATCCCTCAACAAGGTTCTTGGATATCATCCCCCCAAAATCACTTCCGATTACGATATGGTCTGTTCCCACTAAGTCAGCTATGTGCTCCATATGTTCTATAAACTTTTCTATTGACGATCCTCCTATCATTTGAGGGTAAGCCATTATTCCCACCGCACCTCCTGCTTGCGCTATACTTTTTATCTGTTCATCATCAATGTTGCGATAAGAGTCGTAAACTTCCCTGCATGCAGTGTGAGACATGATCGCCGGACCCCCAAAAGCTTCAAGAGACTCATAGAAGCTTCTTTTTCCTATATGTGCAAGATCAAGTAAAATGCCTTTTTCCCGCATCTTCTTGAGAATTCGCCTGCCTGTTTTCGTTAATCCCTTATCTTGACCTTCACCACAACCTCCGGCCAGCTTGTTTGAAAAGTTCCAAGTAAGGCCAATACTTCTCACTCCTTCCGCGAAAAGCTCATCTAAGATATGTTCATCGGTTACAGAGTCCGCTCCTTCCAGTGAAAGCAAGAAACTCAACTCCCGCTCTTTGATTTTTTCGAGATCTTCCTTGTTCTTAATTATCTTTACTTGAGACCCCTCTTCTGCCAATCGATGATAAAAGGCAAGTTGCTTCTTGGTTTCTTTTAGATGGTCTTGGGAAGGCAATCCTTTTCCTTCCTTTATGTCTAACGCACAACACACGCCAAAAACAGCTTTTACTCCACCCTTTTTTAAACGGAAAAAGTCGGTCTGATTGATTACCGGAAGATGATCAAAAGCACTTTCTCCCTCATGAAGAGAGTTTTTCTTATAAAACTCGGTGTTATTTAAATAAAAAAGAGAGACGGCTATATCCTGATGAGTGTCAAAAATATATTTCATATGAGGCTATAATAACATAAAATAGAGCAATAAAAAGAGGGCTCGAACTTGTCGAGCCCTTCGGGATTATTTAACCGAAAACTTAACCCCCTCTAGAACAGCATCTTCCCATCCGGGAATAACTCTTGTCCACCAGTGCATGGGTCGCGAGTTCCAGTACTCTAAAGACTCCACCACTCGCAACATTGTCACGACTTCCTTTGCCCACTCCGTGTAGGCGATCTCTTCCCGGCACTTCTGATCTCTTCTGAGAACCTGCTCCTCCGTTTTGGAGGTAGCGCCCCTCTTCCGCAACACTTCTTGTGCTTCTTTGTGGTGACTCACCAGCAAGGGAGCCTTGTTGCTTATCCACTCCAAGGGCTTTTGAGACACAAGACGAGAGATGTTGTGTTCCGCTTCTTTGACAATGTCTCTCCAGTAATTGCCAAGAAAACGAAAGGAGCTCTTCTTCCCAAGAAAGTATTGAAGATAGTGGGGAACGGTGAACTCTCCTTCAACATCCTTAAGCTTGTCAAGCGCATTGAAGTGCACTTGAACTATGGGATGGAAGTGGAGATGACTGCGCATCTCTTCTTGTAACAACTCCTCCATTTTCAGCGATGCGGAAAAGTAAAACGAACCGTTCTCAGGAAGAACAACAGGACCTCTTGTTCGAAGCTCGGAAAAGAAGACAACGGCCTTGGGAATGACGACATTGTCGCTGGAAGCAATCTCCTTTCTTGTGGCTGTTAATCGCACCCCTTCTTGAAGAACAAAGTAAGGCACCTCTTCTTTTTTGGTGTTCACTGCAAAAGCGGGAAAACCCTTTTCTTTTACAGCTTCATTGTAAAGAGAAGCCATCTTTTCGTACTCTTCGATCCAGAGAGAGATCATCAGCTGATCAGCATTCTCTAACAAAGAAACAGAGTCTTCCACGGCAGAGCTTGTTTCCCGCGACATATACTTTTTATAAGCATCTGTCAGAGGAGCGCTTGAATCAGGGTCCTCCGTAAACAAGCTCCACACTTCTTCAAACCTCTTTTCCGCCTCTTTTTTGAAGCCCTTCGGGTTGTCTTTCAAGGCACGAGAAAGAGATCGCTTCATTGAGCGTTTCAATGTGTTGTAACCCTCTCTTACTTCCCCCAAGGTTACGTAGTGAGCACATCTGTCGTTTCGGGGAAGAACAACTCCATACCAGTCCGAATCACTCCACTTTTGAGCCGTTTTGTCAAGCTTCATATTCTCAAACTGCGATATTCGAGAAAGGTTTACGTGCTGCGTTAACTTCTTCGGACTTATAGGGCAAAGTCCCAGAAACTCTGCGGAGTTGAGAGTGCTCATCCAGCAACTCAAGTTCCCATCAAGATTGTAGGATTTCTTTTCTATGGCAGGTTTTTTCGGCGGGGCCGGTGAACGAGAAAAAGTGTCTGCGGAATGAATAAAATGATGAACTTTTATTCCGTGATTTTCCGCTGCTGCTATTTTTAAAACAGCGTCCCAAAAAACTCCCTGATCTCCTGAAAAACATTCTTTCGGTAAATCCATAAAGCATACCTCCTTGGTTCGGTTAAATATTTTTAAAGAACTCCCCTCCTTTTTGTATCGGATTCGCTTTTACTTTTATACTTTAAAAGAAAAAGCGGAGCCGCCACAAAAAAATCCCGAGGTCTTCGGGAGGTTTTTCTACTTTACTTTTATTATATTCTACTAAACAATGAAAACCCCCCGAAAACTATTCGGAAACATAAGTACAATAAGAAGAAAATAACAGTATTGTATCGGGGAATTACTCATAACTGTCGCCATTATATCTCAAAATTAAAATCTGTCAATTGCATGCTTTTCAAATTTATTATAGTATAATAATATATAAATAAATAATTCTATGCTCATATCAGAAGACAAACTGGAAAAAATACTGGTAGGCGGCGGCTACATTCAAAAAGTGGACTTTGACATGGCCAAGACGCTGAGCCAAAAAGAGAACATTTCTCTTGATAAAATACTGGTGGAAAAAGGATTAATACAAGATGAGGTGCTCGGAAAGCTGGTAGCGGAGGCAGGAGGATACCGCTTCGCTAAACTTAAAAAGGCTCACATAGATGACATAAGCCCCAAACTACTACGCTACATACCGAAAACAACGGCCTTTGCACAGCAAGCGATCGTTTTCTCGGAAGAAGGAGGAGTTCTAAAGGTTGCCACCACTAATCCCAGCAACCATAACTTCTTCAAGATGCTGGAAAGAAAGCACGGAAAGCGCGTGGAAGCTTTTTATGTTACGGACTTTGATCTCGATCAAGCGCTACGAAGATACAGGGGAAACATTACTACAGAGATAGATGCTCTTGTAGAAGAGTTTCAGAAAGACCCTCAAACAGGAGAAGAGTGTATAGTGCAACTCGTAAATCTCATACTGGACTACGGATATACCACCCTCTCTTCGGACATACATATAGAACCGCTAACAACAAATACTATTATAAGGTACAGGCAGGAAGGTGTGCTACAGCAAGCAATACAACTTCCCAAGGAGCTGCACACAAGAGTTTGCTCAAGAATAAAGATACTTTCAAGGCTGAGAACAGACGAAAAAGAAGCGGCACAGGACGGACGATTTTCCTATAAGGTAAGAGGGATAGAGATCGACTTTCGTGTCTCTATCATGCCTACCACAGAAGGAGAAAATGTTGTTATGAGAATTATCATGCAGAGAGGAAGAAGATTTGAACTGCAAGATCTCGGTCTGTCTGATGCAGACATGAAAAAAGTGAAAAAGAACGCCCATAAACCGTACGGCCTTATCGTGTCCGCGGGACCGACCGGATCCGGTAAAACGACAAGCCTCTATGCTCTTTTACAGCTAATAAACTATCCGGAAGTAAACATCATGACCATTGAGGATCCCGTGGAGTACGAGATAGAGAGGGTGCGCCAAGTACAGGTAAACCCCGCAAAGGAGATAACATTCCCGAAAGGGTTGCGCTCTATAGTACGACAGGACCCGGATGTTATCATGATCGGTGAGATACGAGACAAAGAAACGGGAGATATCGCCGTTAACTCCGCTATGACGGGTCACTTGGTACTGTCCACGGTGCACGCTAACGACGCGGCTACCGTCTTCTCAAGGTTCTTTGAGATGGGAGCAAAACCACACCTTGTTTCTGCGTCTATCAACGCCGCTATAGCACAAAGATTGACACGAAAAATATGTGACGAGTGCAAAGAAAGCTACCCTCTATCGGAAGAAGAAAAAGAGATTTTGCACGAAGAGCCTATTCTCGCAGATACAATAAAAAGAATATCCGGCATAGGAGATATAAACAAGCTTAGATTGCACAGGGGTAAGGGCTGTAAGTTCTGTAAAGATACGGGATACACTACCAGAACGGCGATATTTGAAGTGCTGGAGGCAACAGAAGAGATACGCGAAATGATAGCAAAAAATCAGCCCGTAGACACGATAAGAAACAAAGCGATAGAACAAGGCATGACCACCATGCTTGAAGACGGTATTAAAAAGCTTCTTGCGGGTTCAATAACTTTTGAAGAGCTAAGAAGGGCTACCAAGACATAAATATGGCGCTTTTCAATAAAGTTACAATTCAAGAGAAAAAAGACTTCGTTAAGTCCCTGTCACTTATAATAAGAAGTGGCACACCGATAAACGAGGCGTTCGATATACTCAAAAAACAGACCACTTCTCCTGTAATGAGAGATACTCTGGGAAAAGCTCAAGAGAGACTTGAAAAAGGAACTCCCATACACGAAGTGTTCGAGCAAGACCCCAACTTCGAGACTGTTTTTGTGAGTTTTATCAAAGCGGGAGAGGAGAGTGGGACACTAGAGGAGAGTTTAAACCATCTTGCAGACTGGCTTGAGGACAAACAAACACTAGAATCGGAGATAAAATCGGCAACACTCTATCCCAAGATAGTCCTCACTTTTGCGCTTGTACTGGGAGGGTCTCTCGTCTTTTTTGTTCTTCCTCGTCTTGTACCTATATTTGCCACCCTGGACGTTGACCTGCCACTTATATCACAGATGCTTCTCAGTTTCTCCATATTTGTACAAGAACAGTGGCTCAACCTACTTCTTGGAACAATAATATTTTTCTCTCTACTCTATCTTTTAAGTAAAGTGGAAAGAGTAAAAGAGATGTTTGATAGCTTTATTTTAAAGGTTCCTTTCGTGGGAGACTTTGTACGCGATCACCAGCTTGCCATCATGTCACAGATCATAGCGACACTTTTCAAGAGCGGAATCATGGTAACTAACATACTCGATATCACGGAAGACTCTATGCCCAACCGGACATTCAAAAAGTCCATTCAACACATCAAAACAAAAGTGGTGAAGGGCGATCCCTTCTCTGCAGGACTAAAGAGTTACCCACACCTATACCCCGATGTTTATGTAACAATTATCAGTACCGGAGAAAAAACAGGGTCTTTTGTGGACTCCTTTAGATACTTGGCGGACTTCTTTACATCTAAAGTGACAGAGAAAACGAAAAAGATACCCGTTATACTTGAACCCCTGATACTTATTCTTATCGGTGTTATCGTCGCCTTCGTGGCAAGCGCTATAATTCTACCGGTCTATCAGATAACGCAAGGACTCTACTAATTCGCCTTGTAAACTTCAAGATATCTCTCTCCTTCCTCCTCTCTTATAAACACGAAGTCCTCTCCCGACATTCGCAGGCTGCTTATATTATCATAAGGACCGTAAAGAGTATCGTTTACGGTCAAATACCACTCTTCTTCTTTTTTGTGCATATACCCTATATTTGAACCGGAAGTGATGATGGAAGTAATCATGCCATAGGGCCCTCTTTTCTCACCTCCCACACTTATATACCAATCATCTCCATCTCTATAAGAAAGAAGAATGTCATCTTCAAAGAAAGAAACGGTTCCTATCTCTTTATAGGGGCCTTTTAGTTCTTCGTGCACACTCACATACCACCCTCTGCTATCTTTGTACTGATAACCGATGTCATCTTCTCCGCGAAAGTAGAACAAGTTGATCTCCTCATGAGGGCCAAATGACTGATCGTTCACTCTTAGATAAGACTCTCCGCCTCTCTCATACTGCATGGCAATATCTTGTCCGGAGGTTCTGATAGAGCCCACATCATCATAAGGGCCGTATACCTCTCCTTCTATATTGGCATACTTTTCCCCGTCTTCTTCATATACAAAGCCCATTCTGTCACTACGGAAAAAGGAAAGCGTTAGCTCATTAAAAGGCCCGTAAGTGTTTAGCTCTCCGGTAGCGATCTCTTTTTCATCGGGAACAGGTTCTTTGGCGGGAGAAGGCTCCGGAACCGTTTCCACCCTCTCTTCTTTTTCCTCCACTTCCGGAAACTCGATCATGCAAACGGAAACAAGCTGATAAGATACGAATATGAGCACTAAAAGCAGGATGGCGGTTATCCCTAAAAGAAAGTTTGTTTTTGATATATTTTTTCGCATAAGCTTGTCTTTTTTAGAAGGTAATTATATAATCATAACGTAAATACGCTCTAAACTCAAATCGAAATGAACAATCAGGGACTCACCATTATAGAACTACTTATATACATATTTATATTGTCCATGCTTGTCGCCATGATAGGTATTATATCGATAAATGTTTTCCAGTCCGGAGCACGTACGGAAGCCGTACAAGAAGTGACCCACAATGGAAGATTCGCTCTACAAAAAATCGGCCAACTCACAGAAGCGGCCGAAAGAGTAGAAGATCCGGAAACAGAAGGATCACAACTGCAACTTCTCGTAGAAGGTAGCCAGATCACTTTCCACGAATCAGAAGGCGTACTCATGATGGGAGAGGATGAGCTTACCACCTCCAAGGTTTCCGTTTCAAACCTTAATTTCAAAAGAGTGTCTGATAACTCCATAAAGGTGGAGTTTCTTGTGTCTCTTCTTAACCCGGAAAATGCTCCGGAATACGAATTTAGCAACTACTTTAGCACCGCCTTTACTCTCAATTAGTGGGTTATCTCCATTCCTTCCGCTTCCGGTGCCGTAGAAAAGACTCTCACTTCATCACGACGGTCAGTAAACTCTATCATGTACTCATATTGGGAGTGTGGGTCTTCCGGTATATAAGTAATATAGTTTGTGAGAATATCTTCACACTCAAAAACGCTGACAGGATCCTCTTGACTTGAAGGAATGCAGTCCGGATATTCTCCCTGAAGAGAAACGTGGGAATAAACGGCGTTCATAATCATCTCCATATGGTTATACCTTGTTGCGTTGCGTGTGCCCTCAAAAACCCTCCACGGCCCCATAGCTACCGCTCCCGCTATCACTAAAGAGAAAAATATCAAAGCTACCGCTATGATCTCACCTTTACGTTTATCTATATTAAATTTAATCTTTTTAAGATCCCACATAACAAACCGGAGCCCTGCCAAAGAAAGGACAAGGCTCTGCAAATGATAACTTCTTTGGCAAACTATCGGGTAACTTCTATCTCGTTTTCATAGCCCTCGTCCGCAGCAGAGATTATTCTTATGGCACCGTTCACGTTACCGATAATGTATCCCGTGCAGTCCTCCGCTTCACCATCAATATCCTCTGGGCAATCTACGGACTGACCATCCCATTTCTCGCCATCGCCTTCTATGTCAGTACTTGCTGACCAGCTGTAGCTTCCACCGCCCACACTGGGATCCTGAGGAAGGTCGTTTATAAAACCTCTCTCATAGTCCTCGATTCCTTCTCCTTCGAGAAGTTCTCCGTAGCACTCATAAAGATCACGAGGAGTGTCATCTATACAGGCCGGCTCCACACCATCGTTTGCAATAACGTAAGTGTAAACACCGTTAACAATGGAACTCATATGCCCCATTCTTGCCGTGTTTCTTGCTTGTTCAAAGTGCTGTCCGGGATTGATTCCGATTATAACAGCAGAAGCGAGAATGGTAATGATGCCAACAACGATCAACAGCTCGATCAAGGTAAAACCTTCTCTTTGTTTGATCATAAATATTTATAAATTAATTTTTAATTGACCTTTTTTAAGTATTTCTAACACAACTAACATTTAATTGCAACAACTAGAAATCAAGATAGCCCAAAAAGTAGAGCACGACAAGCATTATAGCAACAAACATCACCATAAAGAAGAACGCTTGCATTATGACAACCCTTCTTTTTTCTTGTTGCCAGTGCACTTTTCTCTCCTTTCTTCTTATCTCCTCGGGAAGAAGATTTACCCCCTCTTTTACGGGATCCTTAAGCGTACTTCTTAGTGCAAGTCCGATCACATCAGAATAGAGAACGGACTTCTCTTTAGGTATCTTCTCTTTTCCTCCCACTTTCTTTAGAGGGTCGCCTATTTTTACTTCCAGATCATCGAAGTAGCTCTGAAAGATCACATCTATTCCAAACAACAAAGAGTTTCCTCCCGAGAGAATCACTTTCTCTACACTTCTGCCTGTTTCTTGATTATAGCAAGCTATCGCGTTCCGTGTCTCGTTTATAAGCTCCTCTATCTCCTCTCCCAGTGTGGGCATAACGGGATTATTGCTTACCTGAAACCCTTTTTCCACTATCACCTCTTTTGCTTCCTCTTTCGAGATACCCAGTTTTTCAGAAACACGTTCCGCAATACGATCACCTCCGCAAGAAGTTACCATGGAGATTCTCATGAACCCTTCTTTATCAAAAATATTTACATCGGAAACCTTGTCTCCTATGTTCAAAATAAGGGTGTCTTTGTCTATCTCCTCGCTCTTACCGGAGCTCTTCTTCTCCAGAAGCGCTCTTCCGGCAGCCGATCCCTCTATATCAATTGCAACAGGATTTATTCCACAAGCTTTCAGTAAATATATCTGCTCCTGTATAATGTCGCGCGGCGCAGCAACACAAAGGACCTTCATGTTGTTTGTCTCTCCATCTAAGGATTCAATGTAGTTCCAGTAAACTTCTTTTATAGAGAACGGTATTGCTTCCTCGACACGACTCTTTATTTTCTGGAAAAGATTATCTTTTGATTCAAAACTAAACGTCTGTACATAGCTTTGATACTCCGGAAGACTGATTATCGCTCTCAATATGGGCCCTTCTCTGGGAATGAACGGCCCGAATCCCGCTCTTTCCACGGCAAGATTGAGAGCATCGGAAAGAGCTTTCTGATTCCTTGTTTCACCTTCAACCATTGCCCCTTCCTCTATAATAGAGCGTCCGTAAGCAAGAATATTTCCCTTTTTACTGAGACGCAAAACTTCTATGGAGTGGTCACTTATGTCAATTCCCACAATAGGATGATAGAGAAACGTCTTCTTAAAGAATCCCGGTATGCTAAGACCTTTCTTTTCTGTCTTTTCAGACTTTTGTTCTGCCACCCTCTTTACAGCGTCTGCTTCTTTCTTTTCTTTCTCTTTTCTCTTCCTTTGTATCTTTTCAAGGTAATTGTCAGCTCGATAGTAGAGAGGTACCCTATTTAAAAGCTTTGCAATAATGCCAGGCTTCTTAGATGGTCTATCCGCCTCATCTTTTACTCTTAAGAAAAGCTCTTCCGCTTTTTCAAGGTTTTCCTGATGGAAATAAGAGACTGCTTCTTTGAATATCACCTTAGGCGTTCTCTTCTTTCCTTCCTTTTCATCCTCTTTTGCAGCTCCTTTTTCTCGCATCTCAAGCGCCTCCATCGCTTTCCTTCTTTTCTCTTTCATATCATCATCGAGCACCGGCTCTTCTGTTTTCTCTAACACAGGTCCTTCTTTAGGGGGCTCTTCTTTTGAGTCTTCTCGTTTTTTAGCCGCCTCTTTTATCTTCTCTACAGCTATCTTCTCCTCTAACTTCTCTATGTATTTTCCTGCAATACTATCCCCGGGATGTTCTCTTAAGACATTTTCAAATCCTTCCTTTGCTCCCTCATGGTTGCCCGCCATGTAGGCACCCAGAGCTTCCTTTACTTTCTTTATCTTTTCAAGATTATTTTTTGCTTCCTCATTTTCCGGATTGATTTGAAGAACTTTCTCAAAAAGATCAACAGCATCATCGAGATCTTCAGACTTATACTTGTTAAAAGCAAGATCAAGAATCTCTTTTTCTTCTCCTTTCTCACGGATCTCCTCTTCTTTCTTTTCTTCTTCCACAACACTTTCTCCGATCTTCTCCATTTTCTCCTTTCTGTCTTCCAGATCAACAATTAGGTGACCCATACTCTTTTCCAGTTCTCCTCTCTTGTCTGCAAGCTTCTCTTTTTCAAAGGATGCCTTTTCAGTCTCTCTTTTCGCTCTTTCAGATTTTTCCCGGAGAGCCTCTTCTTCTTTTTCAAAGTGATCTATTCTTTTTCTTTTCTCCTCTAGTTGGCTTGCAATAACTTGTTTTGCCTTTTCCGTTCTTAGCTTCTCTTTGTTTTCTTTACTCTTTTCTTCTTCTGCTTGCGCTTGTTCTTTTTTCTGTGACAACTCTTCTATTTTACTATCAATAACCTCTTTTGCTTCTTCTATTCTTCCTTTCTTTATATCAAGATTCCTTTCCTGTTTTAGTACCTCCTGAATATAGTCTTCTGCTTCCTTTCTCTCGCTTTTTATCTCTTCCATCTGTTTTTGCACCTCTTCTTTGTTATCAAGCGATTCGAGTATGGAGTTTCTCTTTTCTCTTTTTTCTGCTATCTGTTTTTGCAAATCCTTTTCTGTAGGAAGATCCTGCGGTTTTATTTCCGGAACACTGAATTTTTCTTCTGACGATATCTCCCTTAATTCATCTGCTCTTTCTTTTCTTCTTTTTCTCTCTTCTATCTCTTTTAACAGTTCTTTAGCTTTTTTCTCATAAGAAGGCGTGCGAAATGCGCCAAGCAAGCCACTACTTTTGTCATTTATCTTGGATGCCTCATAAAGCACTTCGTCCACATCAAATAGTGCACCATCTAGGTCCATGTCCTTTATCTTTTCCTCTGCACCTTTCAGTATCTCATTTAAATCTTCTTCGGTTTTTATATCATCTTTCGG
>SL_8KL_010_SEDDRAFT_10000559_pt1 | contig 32446 bp, 27 predicted proteins | sample SodLakKL_010_SED_4_FD_11160 | JGI IMG/M metagenome (IMG submission 11160)
CTTTTTCAAAATCCGGCATTTTGAATGTCTCATCACGGGTATGACTATCTGGCTTTACCAATGCTTTTGAGAATGAAGCGTTGCTGAGCCCATTCAAGTCTATCCAGTGTAAGCCACCCCTGGGCTTCAGCATGCCGTATAAGCAACGATACGGTATTCCTGGATACTTTATGGGTGGCCGCCGCCTGTCGTTGACTGAGACCGCTGTAAACGGCCCGAACAATAATAAGATAATCTGTCATTGCATTACCCCCTGAAAGATGTATTCTGCTTTTTTAGCAGTAACTTCATCTTACATGGAGTAATGGATTATTCCTTTAGTGGCTCTCAAGTCCGCGCCAGGTGGCTCTGAAACTCCGCGTTGGGTGGCTCTCTGACAGCGCGCCATTGGCCCTAAGACTCCGCGGCGGTGGCTCTGAACCGCAGTGTTTCGCAAGAAGGAGCAACAATGATTATATTCCTGTTGCTATCAATAAAACTATTGTTTTATTATTAGGGGCAAAATAGAAAAGAACAGGGCCAAAAAAACTCCTGCTCTCTATTCTCCATCCCACTATCTGTCCTGATTATTATACAAAGGCCGTCCAATTATTTTTACATTATTAATTATCTTTTAAATGGGTTTTACTTGCAAAAAATCAGGCCATTTTTTCCTATTACATTGGGTAGTTTTTTTCTGGAAAGCATTTCTTAAAGTCCCCGGAACCCTTATTCTGAGTTCTTTAACCTCTGAGCTATCCAATTCTTCAATGTTTCTATATTCCACGCTGAAAATTCAAGGGATTGATCTGGAACCGGTTTGCAAAATTATCTTTTTCAACTGTAATTGATTGTAGTCCAAATGGGTGGATCCAATAAATGTAATTCTATATAGCCCCCTAAATCAAGTTTCGAAGGCTTTAGGATGGGTTTTATTTTACTCCCTAATCATCCGGGTGCCGTTCTTATTACCTGATCTTCTTCATCGGTGACTATCCAGGTGGGATTTTCCCCATCAGGTATTATTCTCTTGAGCTCAGCTTCATCTGAGAAATAATCATCAATCTCCTCTTTTTGTCTCCTGCAATAGCTTAAAAATTCCTAGACCCCACCTTTATTTAAGAGTCAACCTGATTATTGTTCCCCCTTTGGGGTTAGAATTTAAAAAAGGCGACTCTCAACAAATGAACAATTAAGAAACTTCTGCATAAATTCAGGTAGTAGAGAATTCGGGCCCGGACAGAAGGCCGGTTTAAGGAAGAGTATGCTTACGATAAAAACCAGCTCTTTTGCCCCCCACCAACAAATCTTTTCTATCCCGGACATCTGTAGTTGATTTTACCCTTACTTTTCTGGCCTGGGGCTCCAGGGTTTGAATTGGCTTCAAAAAAATAAGGGGCTTTAGTTCAACTTTCTCTTCTAAATTGCCACTTTTACTGTTCTCTAATCAGATGGTCTGTTCCTATTGGCAAAAAAAGATCCCCCGTTTTGAGATTAAATCAGGCCAGAGAGTTTTGCTTTTCTCCCTGATATATTTCCAGAAAAACATTAACCAGCTCTGGATCAAATTGGCTGCCTGAACAATTTTTAAATTCTGCAATTATTGAACTTTTGCCCATTGGTTTTTTATAAGGGCGTCCATTGCTCATCACCTCATAGGCATCTACGATAGCAGTAATTCGCGCCAGTAAAGGAATTTCGGAGCCCTTCAGACCCCGGGGATAACCGGAGCCGTCCCATTTTTCATGATGGTTCAGGATATCCTCGGCTACATGGGCAAATTCCGGCATGGCCTGGGCTATCCTAGACCCGATTTCCGGGTGTTTTTTTATGATCTCCCATTCTTTTGATGTTAAAGCCCCTTTGGTTAAAATATCTTCAGAAATATTAATTTTCCCAATATCATGGAGTTTGATCAATAAGTTTAAACGGTTTAATTCATTATCAGGTAACCCCATTCTCCGACCCATTTTTAAAGCCATTTCTTGCATTCTCCGGGTATGGGCTTCTGTTTCAAAGCTTTTTTCAGCCAGGGTTTTAAGGAGAGCTTCCAGGGATGCACTTCTTGCGCTGCGGCTTTCGGTTAGCTTGAACCGGTACATGCTGTCCTCGGCCTCTCTTAAAACATCTGCGATGTTTTTTTGCCTGTTTTTTTTGCAGGCAAAACCCAGGGAAATAGAGATAGGGACATTATTGATTGATTTATTTTTACAGATTTCCTTAATTCTCTTACAGACTTTATTTACTGCTTTTTGTGGTGTTTGGGGTAGTAAAATGATAAATTCATCCCCGCCCCAGCGGGCAATGATATCCTCTCCCCGACAGGCTTTTTTTAAAGAATCAGCAGTAAGGATAAGCATTTCATCCCCTTTGGCATGTCCATAGGTATCGTTAATTAGTTTGAGTCCATTAACATCTGCCATGATTATGCTGAGGGGTAATTGTCTGTCGGTATCCAGTCTTTTTATTTCCTCCTCCAGGAAAGCCCTATTATACAATCCGGTAAGGGCATCGTGAAATCCCATGTAACGGATTTCCTCTTCTGCTCTTTTGCGGTCAGTTATGTCTTTATAAATAATGATCAAACCAATAATTTCTCCATTTTCATCCTTAATACCATCTGCCTGCATAAGGGTATAAATATTTCTGTCCTCTCTGGTTCTGAACTCCCTTTCCCCCTTCCAGGCTTTTCCTCCCATCACTGTAGATATTACTTCTTCGATTTCCTCTGAGTCTTTATAAAGGACAGTTAAATCCTGGTTGGAGTTCCTTTCTTCCAGGGAAAACCCGGTTAGTCTGGTAAAAGCAGCATTATGGTAAATGAAGCCCCCCTGTGGATCTAAAATTACCAATGCATCACTGGATGCTTCAACGGCTTCCTGAATTTGAATTAGTTTTTTATGTTGCTGGCTAACCAGTTCCTGCAGTCGCCAGTTATTTTTTTTGATCTTCTTTTCCTGCATGTACTTAATCCGATTGACCTGTTCCATCTGATGGTTGCCAACCCCACCGATAATATTGGCCCCAACCAAAAATACCAGCATCAAAAAAAGATCTGGGGGTAAGGTCTGATGGTAGAGCAGGGAACCCCCATAAAAAAACAGGAAGTTTATTGCACCTCCTGCTATAGCATATCTGGTGTTCAGTTTAAGCAAAAAATAACCAGAAAAAATTATCATGAACATGCCCCCATAATAACTAAAGTTATTGGGGTAAAGGATCATCATGAATGAAATGCCTGATCCGGCAATTATAAAAACCAGGAGTAATAACTGTTGTTTGATTCGGGAAAAAATTGGATGGTAGGTCAGGGCGATAAATATAATAAACAGCGGAATAACAATTCCGAACCTGATAAATAGGAATATACCGAGAAATTCGTCAATAAGTAAATAATCCAGGTATCCAAAAATCCCATACAGTATACCAAACACAATAAAATAGACCCGGAGCTGACCGACCCCCTGCTCGAATTTATAATCAATATAGTTTTTTTCATCCTGTGGTGAAAGTTTAGGGTAATCCGTCATGTTCAGAATTCTCCTCAGTTTCAATAAGATAGATTGCTAAAAAGGATCGGCCATTTTCCCGAAACGAATAAAAACTCTCTTATTTGGGGTCAGCTGACAATTATTAGGAATATTATACCATATATATGAAGTTTTATAAAGAATTGCCTCGAAACCATATTCTATTTTAGCAACTGAAAAGAAGTGTTAATACAGAAAAACTGCAATCGGGCCTGCATATCAAGATAATGAACTTAAATGGGTTCACAGAACGGGGGAAGCCCGGAGAAAGCAGAAAACTTTCTACTTCCCGGGAGAGGATTGCATAGGAAATCATTAATAAAACCATAAAGCTCTGGGCCACAGCTCCCCTGCTTTTACTATGCAGGTTTACACCGCTCCAGGAGAAAAAACCAGAAACGAATTGTCAAGAAAAATGGAAGATTTTTTCAAAAACCAGGGTTAATTTATGGAGATAGTTATGGAGCTAGTTTTCGGTAAAAATCGCTCCATTCCCTACCCCGTTGTATACAAATGCAAAAACGGGAAGCCTGTAACCCAGGCTCCCCGTCGGGTTTTCTGGCACGGGAGGCAGGACTTGAACCCGCAACCGCCGGATTTGGAGTCCGGTGCTCTGCCAGTTGAGCCACTCCCGTATTGATTTTTCTCGTAACTAAATATAACATACGGGGAGGTTTATGTCAACGCACAACCCGGTCTTTTAATCCATAATATCAGGGTTCATCCAGGGTGCAAGAAAATGTGGATTTTTTTCCAGGCGGGCTCCAGACAGAAAGTTATTATCCAAACGCACATTATATTTTTCACTTTCCGGATCAAGGCTTTCAATTACAACTCTTCCCGCCTGGGAGCCAGCATGGATATAATAACCATCTCCCAGGTAAAAACCCAGGTGAGAGGGACCGGCCCGATAGGTGGAAAAGAAAACCAGGTCGCCCTGCTTCAGCTCATCTCTCTTAACTACCTGGCTGAAATCATATTGCTGATCTGAATCCCGGGGATAGTAAATTCCACTGAAAGCCAGAACTCGCTGAACATAACCAGAACAATCGGCTCCCTGAATATGGGTGCCGGCCCAGACATAGGGTGTGCCCAGGTATTTTTCTGCCACCTCAATAATTTCTTCCCGGTCAGCCATTCCTCGCTCCGCTTCATCCAAAAGCTCCGAGGTTTCCACCCAGCCCTGTTTCTCTCCCGGCAGCAAAACCCTGCTCCAGCCGTTCTGTTCCTCTTTTATGTGCAGACGGCTGCCGTGGAGCAGCTCTGTAATCTTTTCTTCCCCGGGATCAGGCCCGGCATAAAGGTAGGTTGAGGCAGTGTCAACCAGGAAAAACTCTCCTTCCCGCCAGAGCTCAAATTCTTCGTCCTCCAGTTTTAGAAGATGCTCGGTCCGGACCCAACCCCGGTACAGATCAGGCCCCTGCACCTCTGCCCAGTCCCCTTCCTGCTTAAGAATATGAACCGGGTCCCCAAAAATTAATTGGGTAACAATATTCTCCCCTCCGGGTTGAGAGAGAAGATCAACAAATTTTTCCCCTACCAGGGCAAAACCAGTTCCGGAAAACAGCCGGGTATTATCAATCACCCTGTATTCCGGGAATTCTTCTTCCAGTTCTGCCTGCAGGGGTTGAACTGATTTAGGGCTGCTGACCTCCCCGGTAATAATTATTTTATCTTCTTCGAACTCCAAACCAACTTCGAAAACTTCCATTCGATCATCCACTTCTTCCTGACGATAAAAAACAAGTAAAGTCCAGGCATCCTCTAGCGGGCCCGCACCAACAGAACTCCCAGCGGCAAGAACAAGAATAATCATGAGGATTAATTGGTTCCGAAAACGCATAAATTTGCCTCCTTCTATCAGGGCCATTTGCATCTCAGCCCGGGCTATTTAACCCTGATTTTCTTTCCCTGTTAAACCTTCTTTTTTCCTAGTTGCTTACCTTGAGAATATATTCTACAGCCCGACCCTCTTCCCTTGCCCCTACCTTGATTATTGTTTAAAAATACCTGCAGAAAATTAAACTTTTGAATCAACCCTGGTCCAAACTGATAAAAAGATTTCTACCAGTTCCGGATCAAATTGCCTGCCAGAGCATCTTTTAAATTCGAGAATTATCTCTTCCTGGGACATGGCCTTCTTATAAGGGCGGCCACTACTCATAACCTCATAGGCATCGGCAATAGAAACGATTCTGGCCAGTAATGGTATATCATTACCTTTAATGCCCCGGGGATACCCCGAACCATCCCAGTGTTCATGATGAGATAAAATATCTTCCGCTACATGAGAAAACTCTTCTGTAGCCCGAGCAATTCTATAACCAATCTCGGGGTGTTTTTTGATAATTTCCCATTCTTTTTCATTTAAAGGCCCATTTTTGGTTAATATTTCCTCGGAGATATTGACTTTACCGATATCATGGAGGGTAGTTAATAAGCTCAAACGGTTTAATTCTGTTTTAGGGAGATTTAAACCCTCACCAATTTGCAGGGCCACTCTTTTCATGTTTAAGGAGTGGGTTTCGGTTTCGAAACTCTTTTCTGCTAAAACCTTGAGCAGGGCGTTGAGCACCGAACTTCTCGCACTTCTGCTCTCAGATAGCTTACTTTTATACATGGCATCTTCAGCCTCATTCAAAACCTTATTCAGTGTTTTATCCATCGTATCTTTTTGGGCAGTGCCAATAGCAATTGATAGGGGAATATCCTCCACAAAGGCATCCTGGCAATTGCGGGCTATTCTCTGACAGACGCTTTTAACTTCTTCGGTATCGGTTCCAGGCAGCAAAATAACAAACTCATCACCACCCCAGCGAGCAATAAGCTCTTCCTCGCGGCAGGTTTCCTTTAAAATGTCAGCCAGCTTTTTGAGCATTGCATCGCCCTTTTCATGCCCGTAAGTGTCATTAATCAATTTGAGACCGTTCAGATCAATCATAACAATACCGATAGGGAGCTGTCTTTCTGTATCCAATCTCTTCATTTCCTCTTCGAGAAAATAGCGATTATAAAGACCGGTTAGACTATCATGAAAGCTTATATAACGAATTCTTTCCTCTGCTTCTTTTTGTTCGGTGATATCCGAGAAAGTTGAATAAACCTGGAATGGTCCCTTTTTCCCCGGCTGAAAAAGGGGAATTGCAATTATACTCAACCAGACATGGCTATTTTTCCCGGGGTGATAGACCCCCCTGGTCACCGGACCTACCCTTTGCCCTGTTCTCAGGGCAATCAGGGCCGGGTGATCGGTCCCCGGAACAGCATTACCTTCTTCATCGATCATTTGCCAGTGGGAGTCCTGGGAGTTTTTCCCCTGCATTTCCTCAAAAGAAAGTCCGAGAATTCTTTCTGCTGCGGGATTGGCAGATATTATGTTGCCGTTCACATTTTGATAGATTACTCCCTGTTCCATCGTTTCAAAAAGCCGGCGATGCTTCTCTTCACTTTTTTGTAATGCTTCTTCAGCAGCCTTGCGATCAGTAAAATCCGTCTGCATGGATAAAATTCCATAACCTCCATCAGGCAGGACTATCCTGGTTTCATGAAGTTGCTTATATCGAACGTTCCCGATTTCATTATTGGTCTCAATAACAAATTTAAGATCTTCCCCATTCAGGATTTGAGCAATATTTCTTTTGGCCAGCTCCAGGTGCTCTGGTAACACGAGGGTTTCCAGAATATTGTTCCCTTCCAATTCTTCTTGGGAAAGTTCGGATATTTCACACATGGCTTGATTGACAGCCAGAATATTACCCTCGCCATCAGCAATCATAATTCCTACCGGTGAAAAATCAAAAATAGTGCGATATCGTTCTTCGCTCTTTTTAAGATATTCTTCTATCTGTTTACGGTCAGTGATATCCCACCAGGCCCCTATAACCTCCAGGGTACCGTCTTCATGGCTAATTAATTTCTGTTCATCCTGGAGCCAGCGATACTGCCCTTCCCGGTCTTTTATTCTATATTCTTCTAATCTAACCCGGCCTTCCTCCATTAATTTTGCTCTGGCCTTGTTAACTTTATGTTGATCTTCAGGGTGGACCAAATCTTGGAAGGCTTCATAATCCCTTAATAATTCTTGCGGCTGAAAACCCAGAATATGGTTAACATTTTCGTTAATATACTGTATTTGCGGCAGGCCATCAACCAGATAATAGGAATAAATTACTGCTGGGGTTTGCTGGATCATTGTGTTCAACCGCTGTTCACTCTCTTTTAAATCTTTTTCCGTTCTTCTCAGGGAGTTTTCTTTCCATAAAAAAACGCTAACTGTTATACCAGCAATCAGGAGAGTAGAGATCAAAAGACTATTCCTGGTAACAGCTAAAGTGTCCGCTATATCATCAATATAAACCCCGGTGCCAATAACCCAGTCCCAGGGTTCAAAATGGGCTACATAAGAAAGCTTGGGCTCAAACCGTTCTGGATCATCATAATACTGCCATTGATACTGTAAAAACCTGAGCCCTTTTCCCTGGCGATACGCACAAACTCCTCAAATAAGTGGACACCATCTGGATCCTGGAAATGGCCAAGATCCTGACCTTCCAGGTCAGGACGAAAAGGATGCATGATCATGGTAGGATGAAGATCATTAATCCAAAAATAATCCAGATCTTCCTCCCCAAAAGTCATGCCCTCAATAGCTTTAGCTGCCTGCCGTTGTGCTTCATCCTGTTGAAGCTCATCAGCCTTCTCTTTATTATGATAGTTTTCCAGCACTTTCAAGGCAACTGTAACCATTTCCTGGGTCATCTGTTCCTTTTCTTCCATAATTCCATCCTGGAAGGAGGGGATTATATAAAGAGCAACAAACAGCACAAATAGAAATACCGGTATCAGGCCTATAGCAGTCAATCTATATCTTTTTCCCTGTTCCCGCTGACCTCCGAAAAACCGGTTTTTGATCGACCCTGATGGCACCATAATTTCAAACACTCCTTTGGCCAGAGCTCATTTCCTATAAGTCTGTGAGCAAACTACCCCTTTTCTTTGCCTGCTGATTTTACCCGGGGATTGGGGTTACAGTTTTAATCGTAGAAATTTCACGGGATTAAACTTATCCCCGTGATAAAAAATTAATTTTTTTGGGAGAAACTTCCTGGGGACCAAAAATTTTCACTCTGAGTAGGCCGGAGCAACAATATCAATAAAAAATCATTTCCTCTGGTTCCCTGTCTTACCCCGGAACTCCCTTTTCCGTTAAAAGCCTGATCTTACTTCTATAGTCGGTAAAAAAAACATTCCGTTTAACCCCGATTTTTTCTTCAGGCCATCCTCTTTTCCTCTCTTCGTTTCTTATACTGCCCAATACCTATTAAGACAGCTGCTATCAGGATATAAACCACTGTAAAGTTAAAAAAGATATCCCGATAGGCATTGGGGTGTAATTCGGTTAGAAAACCACTGATCCATACCAGGACCAATATGCCTCCCATTGTTACTGCATAATGCAGAGCATAGATTGCTGTTGTGGGCCATTTGGGAAACAGGTTGAATAGTAAAATGCTGCCAATCCCGAGAGAAGTAACAACAAAACGCATCACAATATGGGAATGAGTATCGGTTATCTGGCCCTGTATTAATCCCAGGCCCGAACTGATAACTGTTAAAAGGGTATAAACCACACATATCAAGAGCAATGCATTCTTAAAACTCAATCTTATCAGTCGATCAGACATCCATTTCTCGCCTCCTTGGGCTTGAGAGCCCGCTATCCCCATAAAAATAATTGAAAATCCCCAGATTTCTTTTTTTTGCTTCATTTCAGTGTGGGCATTGACCGGATAGGGCAAATTTAATTTCCTGCAGCTGACTTCTTCAACATTAAGGTCCTCAAGTCAGAAAATACAATTCGTTTTGATTGATAAAATTGGGGTTCACCTCATATAAATCGCATTATGACAGCTCTTATATCAGAAAGAAAGTTATCCTGGGAAAACAACGGTACTACCCTCTAAGAGCAACGAAAGGAAAAATTTACTGTCCTTATTTTACCCGGGAAATTTTTTTGCCTTCTACTCTTTCTCGTAATCCCGCCCTATATCCTGCTTTTTCCCCTGCAAAATTTTGCTACCGCCTGCCCTGCCCTGAATTTTTCACCGGGGGTATTATTTTCCTGGAAGAGGTTGTTCATCGTCTTTTTTAGCCAGTATACCTCCCACCTCAAGGGGTGGGGGAGGAATGGCTTCCTTACCCAGCCATCCTACTTTCAACGTAGTCAGTTAAGGCTCAGGCCAATCAATATGGGCTTTTTCAATCCCCCACTTCAATACCCGTTAGGTATAAGTGGTTTGTTATTGACAAGCTATTATAGCCACACCTGGGTAATAAGCCCATCTGGCCAGCGGATTTCAAATAAATGCTGCCGGCATGTTTCTTCTGTAGAAAATTTCTGCGGAAATTTAAGCCTTTTGAGCTCTGTTTTTTGAGGAAAATTAATCGCCTCCCAAACTGAGTTATTATTGGTTTGCTTATGTTAGAACATTGGTTCGAGATCAAGTAGTTACTGCGGTAACTTGATAGTCAGGATATTAATTTCCATATGTAAAAATTTCTTTTTATTCTCAACCCGTATCAAACCAGGTATAAACAAAAAATTTACCTACCAAAATCTCCTCCGGGGTTTAAAGCCAGTTTTTTATTAATGGTAAAAAATTGCAGGGTATCAGGAGTCATTTTTTTTGACTTTTTAAATTCTCATTGGTATAATCATTGTATATACTAAGGGGAGTGGTTTTATGTTAACCCGAATTCAAAAATGGGGAAATAGTCTTGCTCTCAGAATCCCCAGGGCTTACGCAAAAGAAGTTTCATTATTCGAAGGATCCGAAGTTAACATTAAAGTAGCAGGTGGAAAAATAATTATTGAGCCCACCATCGACAATTATTCTTTAGACAACCTATTATCTAAAGTTAAAGAAGAGAATATACACAACGAGTACTCCTGGGGAAAACCGAGCGGAAAGGAACTATGGTAATGAGTTCAAATTATATCCCCACAAAAGGAGACATAGTTTGGCTGGATTTCTCTTCCCCAAAAGGACATGAGCAGTCCGGTCGAAGACCTGCTTTATGCATTTCTCCCAAAGAATATAATCAAAAAGTTGGCCTGGCAATTTTTTGTCCTATTACTTCCAATAAAAAAGGTTACCCCTTCGAGGTATTAATTCCCCCTTCTATAGGAATTGAGGGGGTTATTTTATCTGATCATGTGAAAAATCTGGATTGGAAAGCAAGAAATGCAGAGTTTATAACTTCTTTACCGCCATCAGGATTAAAAGAAGTAATAGGAAAATTGCAATCGCTATTACGACTATCAGGCCCTAACTGAGTAAATTTAAAAATCAGCATAGATTGGGTTCTGATTTGGAACAAATAATCTGTTTCAGTCAAAATAGAAACATAGTATTTTCCAGAGGGAGTTTTGGAAATTGGGCATGATTTTATCTCTCCTTCTATTTTCCGATGTTGCTTAACTTTTAAAAGGCTTTTTAGCTTGAGAAGCTTTATATAGCCATCTTTGATTTGAATAGTACCGTTCTGATTTTTAGTTGTATAGCTAAAATGATTTTTCTTTTTGCTCTTGAATTTTGAAAATCCTATAGACGGATCCCTAAAAAAGTTATTGCAGGCTTTATTCTATATAGCTCGCTGGAGGTCGTACCAAAGCAAAAGGTGTAGGCGCTTCCCCACATACTGTTCTTGGGACCGGCCCTTGAACGAAATATCTTTGATAAAAGTGGTATCCGCATAGGCACTCTTCCTGATTTTTGGCATAAAAAAACCGCCTATTCTTGGAGCGGCCTCTATCTCAATGTTTGCACTTTACCCGTATGTGCCGTGGTCAATTTGCCTAAAAACAACCTTATTTAATTGATCAAATCCCATAAATAAAATACTGAATGTTTTACCTTATCCAGGAAATACCCTCAGCATAACTGTATTCCCTTCCATTCTTCTACCCGGATTTTGACAGAGACTCGTCAGGAAATATATCTTCTAAGATCACGGCTGCGTCCGATACAAGAGCTTCCGTTCACCTTCTCCTGGCTGTTGCTTGAACCGCTTTAAAGTATTGGCGTCAATTGCTTGCCCCGGCAGTTTTAAAAAGATATGCAGATCATACTCTGAATCATATTTAATTATCAAAGACCAATTTTCCCCAGCCCCAATTATATGAATTAACGGTAGTTGAAAATTGATCAGTAGCCCTTCTACTGGAAGATGCTGTTACTATTTATATTCCCGCTGAAAAAAATATTCAATAATGATTTCATTAGGCACTACTTTATTGTATTATTGCCAGCTTTTGGTTTTATTAATCTAGATCTATCTGTTATTACGCTTAAGCTTATTTTCATACATAAGCCTGTCAGCTTCATGATGGGTTTTTTCCAGGGATTGAGTACTATTTTCACTGACAGCCAAACCCAATGAAATCCTCAGCGGTAACCCTTTTTGCGATTTATTATATTCTTCAATCTTGCGATCAATTCTCTTAAGAACTCCCTCGCCGGCTACTTTATCAGTGCGAGGCAATACCAGTGCAAATTCATCGCCACCGACTCTAGCCAGCAGATCATAACCGCGAAGTACCTCTTTGAATATTGAAGCACATTTTTTCAAATACAAGTCGCCCTCCCCATGACCAAAAGTATCGTTAACCTTTTTTAGGCCATCCAGATCCGCGGAGATAATGGCAATCGGGTATTCGCGTGAACCTTCAAGGCGCTTTATTTCATTGACAAAATAGTGGCGATTATAAAGACCAGTGAGCTGATCGTGAAAACTTAAATCCTGAACCCACTCCAAGTTTCTGCTGTTTCTAAGTGCTACGGCCGCTATATCTCCAAGAGATGAAACAAAATCTATGTCCCTCTGGGTAAAACCTCCTTGTTTGTTTGCGAGGCCAATTAGACCCCTGGCCTGCTGGTCAATGATTAATGGAGCAAACATTACATTGTCTAGCCTCATATGTCCTTCAGGTAAAAATTTCACCCAATGGCTGTCTGCAAAGCTATTATCATATACACTTTTAAGAGAACGGTAAGCTGTTTCTCTTAATCCTCTAATTGGCATGGGAAGATTTTCATCGACATTACACAATAGACCTCCAGAATCCAGGAACAACACTTCATTTTCCGATCCATCCGAACTTAAAAGAGCAACATACCCAGAGGTGGCACCAGTAACCTTTTTACACAAAGAAAAAATTTCCTTTGCAGATTCCTCGAATTCCTGCTGCATTAAAATAGCCCTGGCACTTTCTGTTACTGCTTGATATTCCACTGAAAGCAGTTTTAATTCTGCTTCTAATTCTTGCCTGGACATATTTTCTATAGGTTTATGATTCAACGGTATCATCTCCCCCAAAAAATATGTTTTCGCTTACAATAGAATTTTATCAAACAATTCAAAAAACCGCTACAATTATCGGGCCAAATTGCTACCGCTTTCCTAACTGATATAATTCAGTGCCTTTTCCCTGCTCCAAGATGTTCAGCTATCTCATCAATAGATGCCATTTTTCTGTTATATGGTTCACGTTACTAACCTGCTACTCGATCACCCATTACCCGTTATTATTTTATCCCATAATTTCAGCCTTGTATAGGTTTTTGCTGGCTTTAATATGCATTAATTTACATTGCCCGCTCTTCTATTTTTAATAAATTGTTTGGATACACCCATAAAAATCTGCACCAGGGGCGTCCATACTTTTAGCAGAGGGGCAATACAGGCCGTTTTCTGCTGCCTGATTTACCCCTGAAAGCACGAAAAACCCTTGCAATAAGGGCTTCCGTATTATATCAAATTGTTTTTTACATTTGGTGGAGGTGGCGGGAATCGAACCCGCGTATCCACTGGGGCCAGCATTAGCTTCTACGAGCATAGTCTGTATTTTGATGTCCCCTACCGAACTCCTACAGACAGGATTTCGGCGGGTAAACCCGGTAAATTTCTGCCTATCCGGCCCGGGTTTCCTGATAGCATATCCTGCTTTTTATGACACCCGGACCACAACCGGCAGGAACGGTCGTGGCGGGCGAGCTACTGGCTTACGCAGCAGCTAATGCGTAATCGTCGTTGGCAATTAAAATTGAGATTCCAGTGTTTTACGAGTGAAAGGAGTCCTCGGCTCGCAACTAATACCTACGCCAGTGGAGCGAAACCATGTCACCCCCATTTTTGCTTTTCCTTTTCCCGCAGTGCTCTCTGCATCTGCCTTCTGGCAGTGCGTTCGGCAATGTCCCGCCTCTTATCATAGACTTTCTTCCCCCGGGCCAGGGCCAGTTCCACCTTGGCCAGGTTACGTTCATTGAAATAGAGCTGCAGGGGAACCAGGGTATAACCGGTGCTCTGGCTATAGCCGATTAATTTGCGGATCTGCCTCTTGTGCAGGAGGAGTTTTCTCTTACGTTCCGGCTCGTGATTCTGGCGGTTGCCCTTCTCATAGGGCCCTATATGCATATTATACAGGAAAACCTCGCCATTTTCAACTGCAGCAAAAGAGTCCTTCAGATTAACCCGGCCCGCCCGAATGGACTTGACCTCGGTTCCCTGTAGAACAATTCCAGCTTCTACTGTATCTTCAATATGATATTCATGGCGGGCCTTGCGATTGCGGGCCATCACCTTTATTCCCCGGCTCATTGCTCCCCCTCCCATCGTCAATATATTATAAACGCCAGTTCAGCACCTGTCAACAGGGCTTAATCCCGGATCAGGGTAAAGTCTATTTCTCCCTGCATCCGATTTACCTGATCCACCCGGATCCGAACTCGATCTCCCAGGCGGAATAGCCTTTTTGTTCGTTCTCCCTGCAGGGCATATTCCTTTTCCAGGAAATGATAATAATCATCGGTCAGGGTGCTGACATGAACCAGTCCTTCCACCAGGTTTTCCAGTTCCACGAAAAACCCAAAAGCCATAACCGAACTGATTATACCGTCGAATTCTTCCCCCACTTTTTTCTCCATATATTCAACCATTTTCATGTCCCTGGATTCCCGCTCTCCCTCCATGGCCCGCCGTTCCATATCCGAACTGTGCCGGGTGATATCGGGAAGTATTTCCTCCAGCTGCCCGATACGGTTGGGATGTAGAGAACCCTGGAGCATAACCTCTTTAAGAACGCGGTGCACTATCAGGTCCGGATAACGCCGAATAGGGGAAGTAAAGTGGGTGTAATTTTCTGAAGCCAGCCCGAAATGCCCCATATTCACCCAGTGATAACGGGCCTGCTTCATGGATCGCAGGACCACAGTTTCAATCAGCCGTTGTTCTTCCCGGCCCTTGATTTTCTCCAGGACCGCCTGAATATCACGGGGCTTAATTGCTCCGTCTTCTTCCTTGATGTGAAAGCCAAAATTGTGCAGAAACTGATTGAGGTCCTTGATATCCCCCAGGTCCGGCCGCTCATGGATACGGTAGATGAAGGGCAGTTCCCGCCAGTAGAAGTGTTCGGCAATTACTTCGTTGGATAGGACCATGAACTCTTCTATCAAAATTTCTCCGGTGCCCCGCTCCCGGCGGTGGATATCCAGGGGATAGCCGTTTTCATCCAGTTCCAGGTAGGGTTCGGGAAAATCAAAATCGATGCTGCCCCGCTCTGCCTTTTTCTTGCGGCGGACATGGGCCAGGTGCTCCATGCGGCGCAGGGTTTTAAAAAGTTCTTCATCTTCCCACAGAGACTCACCGTTTTCCAGGGCCTTATTGACCTCGGTATAGGTCAGGCGATATTTGCTTTCAATAATACTTTCCTCAAAATTATAATCAATCACTTCGCCGGTATCCAGATCCATATCCAGCAGCAGGGAAAGGGTCAATCGTTCCTCGTGGGGCTGCAGACTGCAAACCTCATTGGATATTTTTTCCGGCAGCATGGGAATAACCCGGTCCACCAGGTAAATACTGGTCCCCCGGTCCCGGGCTTCCCGGTCAAGCTCAGTTCCCTCCCGCACATAATGGGCTACATCGGCAATGTGAATACCCAGGCGGGCCTGCCCATTCCCGATTAATTCCAGGGAAACTGCATCATCAAAATCTTTGGCCTCTTCACCGTCTATGGTAAAAATGAGCCTGTCGGTTAAATCCAGCCGTTTTTCCCTGATATCCTTTGCAATTTTCCCGGATATCTTCTGGGATTCCTCCTGGACCTTGCGGGAAAAACCGCGGGGTAAACCGAGCCGATAGATCAGGCTCTCAATATCAACCCCCGGCTCTTCCTCGCCCCCCAACACCTGAATTAACCTGCCTTCGGGATTGCGCCGGCCCTCGGGCCACTTTTCAATTTTCACAATCACCTTGTCCCCCTGCCGGGCATCCTTAATACCGTTGGGGGGTAAAAAAACATCATAATAAACCCGGGGATCGTCAGGCACCACGAAGCCAATATTACGAACTATATCCAGACGGCCCACTACTTTTTCATTGGCTCTTTCCAGAATGCGAATTACTTCTCCTTCTTCTTTTTCTCCTCTACTTCCTTTCAGGCGGCGGACAATGACCCGGTCCCGGTGCATGGCTCCATTCATATTTTCCATTCCCACGTAAATATCCGGCTGTTCCGGATCCTCGGGTAAAAGAAAGGCAAAGCCCTTGCGATGACCCTGCAGAACTCCCAGCACCAGGTTCATCCGTTCCGGGATCCCATAACGGTCCTTCCGGGTCTTAACAATAGCTCCGTCCTTTTCCAGCTCAGCCAGGAGCTGGGCAAATGGTTCCCGGTCCTTGCGGGCCAGGCCAAATTCCTGGACCAGTTCTTCAAAAGTCATGGGCCTGTAGGTCCTGGACCTCATGAACTCCAATATTTCCTGTCTTGCACTCATACTTTTTTCCTCCTTATAACTCCTGGAAGGGCACCCCCTAACGGGATGCCCTCCCCTTTAATTCCACTTATCGTAAATTACTACTTCCTCCAGGCTCTTGCGCCCCCGGTCCCGACCCTCGTGAGCCGGATAGCCCAGGGGAGTAAGAGCTACAATCCGATAGGGCCGGGGCACTTCCAGTATTTCCCGAACCTGCTCTTCATCAAAAGCTCCAATCCAGCAGGTTCCCAGCCCTTCATAGGTAGCGGCCAGNGTCAGATGATCCAGGGCAATTGCTCCATCCACTGCAAAAGAAGTCATATAATTGCCGTGTCCCTGATAAACTTCTTCTTCATTAACCACAACTGCTATAGCAGCGTCGGCCTGGGCCATAAACTTCTGTCCCTTGCAGGCGGGGACCAGCTGTTCCTTTATTTTCTGATCCCGGACCACGATAAATTTCCAGGCCTGAACATTCTTCCCCGAAGGAGCCAGCCGGGCTGCGTTCAAAACCCTTTCTAATTTGTCGTCTTCAATCCTGCGGTCTTCATATTTCCTTATACTTCTTCTTTTAGCAATTAAATCATAAATATTCACTTCAATCCCTCCTACAGGCCTAATTCTCGGTCAATACCCTGCATGGCTTCCAGACCCAATCCAATAAACTCTTCCAGGGTCAAACCCAGGTCAGTACAGCTGGCAATCTGAGTTCTACTGGCTCCCCGGGCAAAGGATTTTTCTTCGTAACGATTGAGCAAAAATTCAGTGCTGAGGGGGGCCAGCTTTTTTTCCGGGTGAATTAACGCCCCGGCCACAATCAGTCCGGTCAAAGGATCGGCAGCATAAAGGGCCTTATCCAGCCTGCTTTCGCGGGGCAGACCATGGGCTTCATTGTGAACCCGGACCGCCTGGACCATCTCCGGAGGCATACCCATTTCCTCCAGATATTCGGCGCCGCGAAGACTGTGTTCTTCCGGCTGATCCATTGTTTCTCCATAGTCAATATCATGAAGCAAACCGGTCAGCCCCCACTTCTCCTCATCCTCCCCCAATTCCCGGGCCAGCCGCCGCATTACGGCTTCCACGGCCAGGCAGTGTTTGATCAGGTTTTTTTGTTTTACTTTCTTTTGGACCAGGTCCAGAGCTTCTTCTCGCGTCATCAGGTATCCTCCTCCTCTTTATTTTCCACTATTTTTTCAGTTTGATCCATGAACATTCCCTGGCCCAGGGCCAGAACTGTCCCTGCTTCATCCTCAATCCAGGCCGACAGATATATTATCTTTTCCGAAGATTTTTTTTCATCCATTTCTCCCCGGACTCGAATTTCCTCCTGCAGGGGAACCGGTTTTTTAAACCGGACTTCCAGCCTTGCGGTAACCGCCAGAATTCCCCGGAACATCAAAACCTGGGCCATGGCCTCGTCCAGGAGGGTACTCACAATCCCCCCGTGGGCAATTCCAGGATAGCCCTGATAATGGTCGGGCAGGCAGGTTTCAGCCTTGGCCAGGCCCCCGTTATAGGTAAAGGATAGCTGCAGGCCCTCCCTGTTCAGCGGGCCGCATCCAAAACACTTTTCCGGATTTTCCGGTTTCACTATAGCATTCCCCTTTCCCTGCCCCATATTATAACACAGGAACAGAGTTTTTGCAGAAAAAAGGCCCCCACCATCGGGCAGGGGCCGGGTCTTTCTATCTACAAAAAGAGGGGCACGAACACCAGGGAAACAATTGTCATAAGCTTGATCAATATATTCAGGGAAGGTCCGGAGGTATCCTTGAATGGATCACCTACCGTATCCCCAACGACCGAGGCTGCATGGGTTTCGGTTCCCTTTCCACCGAATTCCCCACCTTCAATATATTTCTTGGCATTATCCCAGGCCCCCCCGGCATTGGCCATCATAACTGCCATTAATACCCCCGAGGAGAGGGCACCTGCCAGCAGGCCACCCAGGGCTTCTATGCTCCAGATACCAATCAATATCGGGGCCAGGACAGCCAGTAATCCAGGGATCACCATTTCCCGGAGGGCAGCCTTGGCACTGATATCAACACAGCGGGCATAATCAGGTCGGCTGGTTCCCTCCATAATCCCGGGATCCTCTTTGAACTGGCGCCGGACTTCTTCAATCATTTCAAAGGCGGCCTTCCCCACCGACTGCAGGGTAATCGAGGTAAAAAGGAAGGGCAGGCCTGCTCCCAGGAACAATCCAGCAATGACCTGGGGCCGCATTAAATCTATTAATTCCAGTCCCGCAGCCTGAGTAAAGGCCGAAAAAAGGGCCAGGGCAGTTAAAGCCGCGGAACCTATGGCAAAACCCTTGCCAATTGCAGCAGTGGTGTTGCCCACCGCATCCAGCTTATCGGTTCTTTCCCGAACCTTCGGTCCCAGATTGGCCATTTCGGCCAGGCCCCCGGCATTATCCGCAATAGGTCCATAAGCATCAACCGCAACAGTCATTCCCACTGTAGAGAGCATCCCTACAGCAGCCAGGGCTATACCATAAAGACCTCCTGCTGCATCCCCCAGGGCATTCTGCCCCTGGGCATAGGCAATTATTATGGCCAGGGCAATCAGGATAATTGGGATAGCGGTGCTCTGCATGCCCACCGACAGCCCCTGAATAATATTGGTAGCCGGTCCCGTCTGGGACTTATCAGCAATACTCTGGGCAGGTTTTTTCTCCGGGGAGGTATAGTACTCCGTGGATTGGCCAATTAATATCCCGGCAATCAATCCGGCCACAACCGCCCAGAACAGGCCCAGTTTGCCGGTTCCAATCACCGTTAAAACCAGTATCAGGGCGGCAACCACCAGGATGGCCCCACTGATAAGGGTTCCTTTTTCCAGCCCCTTGGCCGGATCAGCTCCTTCTTCCACCCGCACAAAAAAGGTTCCAATAATTACCGCAATTATTCCCGTTCCCGCCAGCAATATGGGGAACAGGATAAACTCCGGAGCCATTAACGCTCCCAGGGCTATGGCGGCAATTATCGAGCCCACGTAGGATTCAAAAAGATCAGCACCCATTCCCGCCACATCACCCACATTATCCCCCACATTATCAGCAATAACGGCGGGGGTGCGGGGATCATCTTCGGGAATTCCTGCTTCCACCTTGCCCACGAGATCAGCTCCAACATCGGCGGCCTTGGTGTAAATTCCGCCTCCCACCCGGCCGAAGAGGGCAATAGAGGATGCTCCAAAAGCAAAACCCTGGATCAATTCAACATTTTCTCCAAAAATCATATAAAAAATAGTTACTCCCAGAAGACCCAGCCCTACCACAAACATGCCCATAACTGAGCCCCCGGAAAAGGCAACTCCCAGGGCACTGTTAAGGCTTTCCTGGGCTGCATGGGTGGTCCGCCCGTTGGCCCGGGTAGCAATCATCATCCCAAAAAAACCAGCCATACCGGAAAAGAGGGCCCCCACCACAAAAGAAATGGCCAGTCGGCTGTCCATCTGGGGAATAAGAATAATAAGTACAGTTACCAGCAACACAAAAATAGCCAGCACTGAGTACTGGCGGCGGAGGAAGGCCATGGACCCTTCCTGAATAGCCTGAGAAAGCTCTTTAATCCGATCCGAACCTTCATCTGCACTGAGAACCCTGAAGGTAAAGTAGATCGCAGCTGCTACTCCGACCACTCCACAAACAATTGCCAGAATTTCTATCAAGATTTTTCTCTCCTTTCTACAGGGCTGCTATTATAACGGAAAGAACGATAAACGCTACGGCCGCAACCGTGGTAACCTTGGCCAGAAGTTCATCCATTCCTTTTCTTTTTTTACCGAAAACCGCGGTAGCCCCACCGTCAATGGCACCAGAAAGGCCAGCACTTTTACCGGACTGGAGCAATACTCCAGCGATTAAAGTCAGGGATACCAGAACGTGAATAACTTTCAAAACGGTCATCCTCGTGCACCTCCTTCGAACTTTACCATTCCATATTGTAACACAGTCCGGGGAAAAAGACAACAATTACCCCATCAAAAAATCAGGCCGGCCCGTCCGAGCCGGCCCTTTTCTTCTGCCATTTCCTGCTTTTCCCCTAATATCACCCCGCATTGAGAAGAGAAATTCAGCGGGAGGTCTTTTATTTCCTGTATTTTTTCAGCAGGCCGGGCCCGGAATAAATGGCTTCTTCATCCAGTTCCTCCTCGATCCGCAACAGCTGATTGTACTTGGCTGTTCTTTCCGAGCGGGCCGGGGCCCCGGTTTTAATCTGTCCGGCATTGGTTGCCACGGCCAGGTCGGCAATAGTTGTATCCTCCGTTTCCCCGGAGCGATGGGATATCACGCAATTAAATCCGGCCCGGTGGGCCATCTCCATGGCATCCAGGGTTTCAGTCAGGGTCCCTATCTGATTGAGCTTAATTAGGATCGCATTGGTTGCTTTCTCCGTTATAGCCCGCTGCAAAAAATGGGTGCTGGTCACCAATAGGTCATCTCCCACAATCTGCACCTTATCACCCAGGGCTGCAGTCAGGCGGGTCCAGTTTTCCCAGTCTTCTTCGTGCAGGGGATCCTCCAGGGAATAGATGGGATATTTCTGCATCAGCCCCTTATAGTAATCCACCATTTCGGGACCGTTCAACTTTCGGCCCTCTCCCTCCAGGTGATAAACACCATCGGAAAAGAATTCGCTGGCAGCAGCATCCAGGGCCAGCTGGATCTGATCCCCCAGGCTATAGCCCGCTTTTTCCACGGCCTCAATAATGGTGGTGAGAGCCTCTTCATTGGAATCAAGGTGGGGAGCNAAACCGCCCTCATCTCCAATGGAGGTGGAAAGGCCCCTGTTCTGCAAAACTTTTTTCAGGCTGTGGTAAATATCGCTGCCCATCTGCATGGCCTCCTGGAAGGTNCGGGCCCCCAGGGGAACAACCATGAACTCCTGAATATCAATATTATTATCCGCATGCTGCCCGCCGTTNAGAATATTAAACTGGGGAACGGGCAGGTACAATCGGCGAGAACCCCCCAGGTAACGATAAAGGGGCAGGCCCAGTTCATTGGCCGCGGCATGAGCCACAGCCAGGGAAACTCCCAGGATTCCATTGGCCCCCAGGACCTTTTTGTTGTCGGTGCCATCCAGCTCTAGGAGCAGTTCATCTATTTCCGTCTGTTCGGTAGCATCCCAGCCAATTATCTCCGGGGCTATGGTTTCGTTGATACCCCGGATGGCCCGCCTTACCCCTTTGCCCCGGTACCTTTCATCTTCATCCCTCAATTCCAGGGCTTCAAAAGCCCCGGTAGAAGCACCGGAAGGAACTGCAGCGCGACCCCAGGCCCCACTGGAAAGAAAAACCTCCACTTCTACCGTAGGATTGCCCCGGGAATCAATTATTTCCCGTCCCATAATATCGACTATGGTGGTATTGAATTCCATTCCTTAACCCTCCCTTTCAATTAGAGATTTTCCCGTCATGGCCGACGGAATTTCCAGGCCCATTAAATCCAGTATGGTGGGAGCAATATCCTTCAGGCCCCCCTCCTTGCGCAGCCCAACTCCACCCCCGTTGATGAGAATCAGGGGGACCGGATTGGCAGTGTGAGCGGTGTGGAGGGCCCCATTTTCTCTCATTTTTTCCACATTACCATGATCAGAGGTCAAAAGCACCTGTCCACCGCGATCCGTAATTGCAGGAATGAGCTGGGACATACAACGGTCCACTACTTCCACAGCCTGGACCGCAGCCTCAAAATAGCCGGTGTGCCCCACCATATCCAGGTTAGCATAGTTGATAATTAAAACATCAATATCCTGCTCCAGGTATTCCCGGGCTTTCCGGGTAACCTCCGGGGCACTCATTTCCGGCTGCTGATCATAAGTAGCAACTCCGGGGGAGGGCACCAGGCACCTGATTTCTCCCGGGTATTCCTGCTCCTCGCCCCCGTTGAAAAAGAAGGTAACATGGGCATATTTTTCGGTTTCAGCCAGGCGCAGTTGTTTTTTTCCCTTTTTGCTCAGCCATTCCCCCAGGCAGTCTTCCAGTTCCTGGGGNGGNAANAGTACCGGCAGATCAAGTTCTTCATCGTAGGAAGTCATGGTCAAAAAATCCACCGCAGGTGCATCATCTCCCCGGTCAAAACCTTCAAATTCACTGCTGATAAAAGCCCGGGTCAATTGCCGGGCCCGATCAGCCCGGAAATTGAAAAATATTATCAGGTCTCCCTCCTGAACCTTGCCCGCGGGTTCGATTATCCGGGGGATAACAAACTCATCCCCATCTCCCTCCTGATGCCCTTCTTCAACTGCCTGCAGAGCTGTTTCGGCCCGGGGGCCCTCCCCCCGAACCAGGGCCTGATAGGCTTTTTCGGTCCGGTCCCAGCGCCGATCCCGATCCATGTAATAATAGCGGCCGCCAATGGTAGCGATCTGCCCCGTTCCCAGGTCATCCATTATTTCTTCCAGTTCAGTCACAAATCCCGGTCCGGAATGGGGAGCGGTGTCCCGTCCATCCAGGATGGCATGGACATAAACCCCGGGCAGATCCTTTTCCCCAGCCACCTGCAGGAGACCCTGGAGGTGGTCAATATGGGAATGCACTCCCCCGTCGGAAAGGAGGCCCAGAAGATGCAGCCGCCCTCCCCGGGCTGAGAGTTTTTCCAGGGCCCGGTTCAGGGTGGGGTTCTGGCCCAGAGTGCCGTCCGCAACGGCCCGGTTGATCCGGGTCAGCTCCTGATTCACCACCCGCCCGGATCCCAGGTGAATATGCCCCACCTCGGAGTTACCCATCTGTCCGGGGGGCAGGCCCACTTCTTCCCCTGAAGCCCGGATACGGGTCCAGGGTTCTTCTTCCATCAGGGAATCAATATAGGGGGTATTGGCCTGTAAGAAGGCATTGTAATCAGGATCCTCCTCGGTCAGCCCCCATCCGTCCAGGATAATTAAAGCTACCTGCTTGGGATTTGCCATTTTATCCCTTCTTTTCCCGGTAAATTAGGCGGGCAAATGTTTCCGCCTTTAAACTTGCACCCCCGACCAGGGCGCCATCAATTTCCTCCAGTTCCATAAAACCATCCACATTGTCCGGTTTTACACTGCCCCCATATAAAATCCTCAGCCCGGAGACAGCCTTCAATTCCTCCCGAATCCGAGCCGCCATATAGCGGGCATCCTCCGGGGAGGCAGTTTGGCCGGTACCAATGGCCCAGACCGGTTCATAGGCCACCGCCAGCCCCGCCAGTTTTTCCGGGGGCAGCCCCTGCAGGCTTTCCTGGAGCTGCTCCAGAACCACCGGCCAGGCCCGACCATCTTCCCTTTCTTCAAGCTGCTCTCCTACACAGAGGATGGGGGTAATACCCGCCTCGATAGCAGCCTGCACCTTGCGGTATATTTCCGGCCCTTCCCCAAATAGGGCCCGCCGTTCAGAATGCCCGATAATAGCATAGCGAACCCCGGCTTCCCGGGCGAAGATCGGGGCAATCTCGCCGGTAAAGGCCCCTCCATTCTCGTAGAAAAGGTTCTGACAGCCCAGCTGCAGGGGAGTATCCTGCACCCGGTCCCCAACCATGAAAAGGGCGGTGGCCGGGGGGCAGACAACTACTTCTCCCGGGAGAGGTGCAATCAATCTTTCCAGGAGGCCCTCAACCAACTGCAGACTGTCCCGACCCCCGTGATGCATTTTCCAGTTTCCGGCAATCAATTCCACTTATTTTTCCTCCTCCAGGGCCCTGAGGCCGGGCATTTCCTTCCCCTCCAGAAATTTAAGGGCTGCCCCTCCCCCGGTGCTGATATGCCCCATTTTTTCCGCTACACCTGCATATTCCACAGCGGCCACAGAATCGCCGCCTCCAATTACAGTCCAGGCCCCACATTCACTCAGGGCCCGGGCCAGTTCGACCGTGGCCTGAGCAAATTCTTCCGTTTCAAATACTCCCAGGGGGCCATTCCAGAATATGGTCCCTGCCTTTTCCAGTTCCTCGCGGAACCGCTTCAGGCTCTGCGGACCAATATCTACTGCTTTCCAGTCGGCAGGGATTGCTCCCTCGGACACCCGACTGGATCCACTTCCATCAGTAGCTGTAGTAATTATAAGGTCCCGGGGAAGAATAATTTCCCGGCCTGCTGAGCGGGCCTTTCCCATTAAATCCCGGGCAGTTTCCACCTGATCTTCTTCAACCAGGGAACCGCCCATATCCCAACCTTCGGCAGCCAGGAAAGTATTGGCCATGCCTCCTCCCAGAACCATAAAGTCCACTCTCTCCAGCAGGGTGGAAATTACCCCCAGCTTGTCCGACACCTTGGCCCCGCCCAGAACTGCGGCAAAGGGGCGGGCCACTTCATCTTCCACCAGTGCCCCCAGGGCCTCCAGTTCTTTTTCCACCAGGAGCCCCGCAGCAGCGGGCAGATAGGAAGCCAGGCCGGCATTGGAGGCATGGGCCCGGTGCAGGGTGCCAAAAGCATCACTGATAAAGATATCAGCCAGCCCGGCCCATTCTCCGGCCAGTTCCGGAGAATTTTCTTCTTCACCGGGGTCAAAACGGGTATTTTCCAGGAGACAGACCTGGCCGGGCTGCAGTTCCCCGACCATTTCCCTGACCTCCGGCCCCCGCACCTGATCACTCTTGAATACTTCCGTCTGCAGCAGGTTGGACAGAACCTGGGCTACCGGGTCCAGGCGTAATTCATCCACCACCTGTCCCCCCGGTCGCCCCAGGTGAGAGAGAATAATAACTGCAGCCTCCTCCTGGAGTAAATATTCCAGGGTGGGCAGGGCCGCCCGGATCCGGGTATCATCCCGGACTTCACCCTCCTCCAGGGGCACATTAAAATCAACCCGGACTATTACTTTTTTCCCTTTTACCTGCAGATCCATCAGTCTTTTATGGGCCACAACCATCACCCTTTTTTCTTAATATATTCGGCCATATCCACCAGGCGACAGGCATATCCCCATTCATTATCATACCAGGCCAGGATTTTCACCATTTGATCTTCAATTACCATGGTCTGGGTGGCATCAAAAATCGCAGAACGGCTGTCCCCCTGGAAATCCTTAGAGACCAGAGGCATTTCTTCATACCCCAGGATACCCTTCAATTCGCCTGTAGCAGCTTTTTCCATGGCCTGATTAATCTTTTCTACAGTAGCCGGTTTTTCCACCTCTGCCACCAGGTCCACAATGGAAACAACGGGGGTGGGCACCCGCATGGCCATTCCATTCATTTTACCCTCCAGTTCGGGCATAACCATGGTTACAGCTTTAGCTGCACCGGTGGTGGTGGGAACAATATTCTGGGCCGCCGCCCGGCCCCGGCTGAGTTTGCCGGCAGGAGCGTCCAGGATTTTCTGCCCCGCCGTATAGGCATGGACGGTAGTCATCAGACCCCGCTTGATCCCAAAATTTTCATGCAGGACCCTGGCCACCGGAGCCAGGCAGTTGGTAGTACAGGAGGCATTGGATATAATGCGGTGTTTTTCCGGATCATACCAGTGCTCATTAACCCCCATAACCACAGTCAGATCCTCTTTTTTGGCCGGCGCAGCAATAAGGACCCGCTCTGCTCCGGCCTCCAGGTGAGCCCGGGCCTGATCGGCATCGTTAAAAACCCCGGTGGCTTCGAGGATTATCTCGGCACCCAGTTCTCCCCAGGGCAGGCGGGAGGGGTCTTTTTCGGAAAAAACCCTGACCTGCCGGCCATCAATTTCCAGGGCTCCGTCCCCAACCCTTACCTGACCGGGAAAACGCCCATAATGGGAGTCATACTGTAATAAGTAGGCCAGGGTCTCCGGATCAGTCAGGTCATTACAACCCACAATTTCCACCTCGGGATTATCCCAGGCATAGCGGAGAGCCCGTCTCCCAATCGCACCAAAACCATTAATACCAATCTTTAACGTCATCAAACATTCCCTCCTCCTCGATTTTTTTGATCATGGCCGCAGCAGCATCAGAATCGGTAATCAAAACATCCTGATAACGGGGGTTTACAGCAGAAATTATCGCCTCTGCCTTTTCCGGCCCCCCGGCCACTGCAATTACCTTCTCAATTCTCTGTAGATCCTCCAGTTTCATACCCACGCTGGGAGTAATATATACGACCCGGCCGTGGGAATTAAAATAGTAGCCAAAAGCTTCTCCCACTGCCTTCCTCCGGCGGATAACTTCCATTTCTTCAGGAGGTAGTTTTCTCCGCCGGGCCATGGCCCGGGCCTCCCCTATTCCGTGGAGCAAAACATCAGCCCTCTTCAAAAGACCCAGGACCTCGGCCACCGCTGGTTCTTCCTGCAGGGCAGCCAGGGTGCGGGGACTGCTGCTTTCGGGCAGGTACAGGAGTTGATAGCGGGCCCCCAGGGCAGAAGCAATTTCTGCGGCAATAGTATTGGCCTCCAGCTCCATACTCTCGCCCAGACCTCCCCGCCCGGGAATTACAGTCAATCCCGGCCTCTTTTTGCGCCCCCGGGGCATGGTTCGAGCAACTCCCGCCAGGGTGGTGCCACCGGTAACGGCCAGGATCCCCCTGTCCCCTATTTCCTTATGGAGATAATTCCCCACCCTGCGGGCCAGCTCTTCACCCCGCAAAACCCGATCCCCCCGGCCGGGAACTATTATAATTTCCTCCAGGCCCAGGTAGCGCTTGAGTATTTTTTCCTGACTGCGGGCCCCTTCCATCCGGGCAATAATTTTTCCCAGGTTGTGCAGGAGTTCTTCCCCCTCACAGGTCAGGACCGCTCCCGAACCGGTATTGGCAAGCAGGCCCTGACTGCCCAGAAATTCCAGGTCTCCCCGCACTTCCCTTTCGGGGCAATCCAACCGGCGGGCCAGGAGCCTTCGGCCCAGGGGTTGAAAATGGTACACTGTCCTCAGGATATCATATCTGCGGAACATCTGCTCCTGCAGGTCGGGGACTATTTTTTCCTGTACCTCCCACCACCGGGCCATGGATCTTCACCTCCGGGACTTTTTTCGACCGCCGGCTTTTTATCGTCCCGCCTGCGAAAAAATTTTTTCTTCCTTCCAACTAGATTATTCGTTTCCAGCTTCCAGATTCCTGCTGTTTTATCCAGAAAAGAGTTGAGCCCACAATTGATGACCACCTTCCCGGACCACATCAACTACCGGCACTCCCAGGGACTGCAGGGCTGATTGCAGTTGATGGGCATCAACATAACGGGGATGATAATACCGCCCCCGCTCCTGATAATCGGGGAAAAAGGGATTAACCGTAATGGCCCGCAGGTCAAGACCGGACTCCACTCCTATCTCTCCTCCCCTGTCTCGCCAGAGATCCAGAGCCCGGGCCAGGGTTGGCAGGCTTTCTCCCAGAAGGAGGTGGATGGGACTCTTTACAATCAAGCGACAACCCCCGGGGGAGATGGCTCCGGCCAGTTCCAAAAATGCCTCGCCGGTCAGAACCCCCCGGATATAGAGTTCGTTGCGCCGGGCACTCCCATTCTTAAACACCCGGTGAACTGCCGCCGGGCTGAGCAGGGAATCCATTTCCAGCCCTCTCTCGCTGCCTCCGGACAGCAGTTCATAGGAGCTGAGGGTTTTCCCCCGGGGCTGGAGCCGGGGAAGCTGCAGGGCTTTAACCATGATTTCCGTTTCCCGGCGCAGGGTGGGGAGATGAGACTGGCGGGCAGCACCGGTGGCCAGGACAAAGAGATCGGCCCCGGCCAGGGGAGCCATGCGATTTAAAGCTCCATCCACCAGGAGGAGCGGAACCCCGTACTGCTCCAGGGCCCGGGCCCCTTCTTTTAGGTCCCGTCCATTTCCAGGGCCGGCCATTAAAACCCGGCCTTCTTCTTTGACCCGGGTCAGCAGTAATCGCCCCAGGGGAGTCTTCCCCTGCAGGGTCTGCAGAACCTCCAGGCGGGCGGTTCCCCCCTCCAGGCACTGCTCCGCCGTAATGAGGAAGGAATCCCGGGGCAGGGCCAGGCGGGGCTTGGGCAGCAACGTTACCTGATCCAGTTCTTCTCCATCCAGGCCGATAGAAGTTATGGCCGGTGGACTGTTTTCCTCCACTGCCCGGTCAATCAGGGCCATGGTAGTGGTGGTTTTGCCCGTATTTTTGGCCGTTCCTGCAACTCCCAGTATTTTCATCAGCCCGGGCTCACCGTCCCCCGTCCGTTGCGGCCAGGATGGGCTCCTTCTTTTTTGGTGCCCAGCAATCCACCGTAAATACCATCCAGGAGAGAATCCCCCCGGGCTACCTCCCGCAGGACCTGTAGAATATTCTCGGTTAATTCCTCGCCCCATTCCCGGGCCCGGGAAGTGGGCTCCATGCGGGCACTGCCCAGGAAGCGAAAAGCTTCTCCCACTCCCTGCAGGGTATCAATCCGGGCCGGCAGTGAAATGGGACCGCCAGAATAGGCTTCATCGGCGGAAGCAATGGAAATACCCTCAATATCCAGGGAAGCAGCCATGGCCGCATGGAAGGAAGTAGACACCGCTGACTGCACCCGTTCTTCGGTATGGGTCAAAAAGCCAATCGGGGCTCCAGCCCAGATAGGAGCATCAATTATGCCCCGCAGGGCCTGAACCTTGGCTGCATTGTAATCGAGATAATTATCCTCCATCTGCCCACCCAGCATCATCTCCGGGGAATAGCAGAACAATGGCTGCAGGACCGGCTGCGCTCCCAGGGCCAATCCCAGGTGAGTAACAATAAGCATCCCTGCAAAGGCCCGGAAGGCCGGTACCCCTGACAGTTCCTCGTTGGTAGGCATATCAAAGGGCAGTCCATAGTGGGCCGCATATTCCATGGCCTTAAGGCTGTCCGCCAGGAGGCGCTCCGGGTCCGTTCCTCCACTCAGGGACCCGTACACCGGGTTAATCTTGGTCAGATCCGCCCCGGCCTCCCCGGCCAGGAAAACTGTTTCCGGGGTATTGAGGCCCCGGTGGGCCCGCACCTGCCACAGGGTGGATGGTTCCACCGCCTCCTTAATCAGGGCCAGATTTTCCGCGGTCAGCACCGAACCATTTTCTTCATGACTCAATAGGCCGGCCAGTAACCCTTCTGTTTTGGCTCCCCAGGAGGGATCAAAATGGACCACGCCATCAGCACCCCAGGCCTCGGTCCCCTTAATATGGGCTATGTCCATAAAAGGGCAGCCCGTGCCGTACTGGATAAAAACAAGGGGCTGATGGGGCTGGCGCTGTAAAATGCGGGGATGTTCCACCCGGCCCCCGGCAATCATCTTTTCCAGGGCCTGCTGTTCCTCCCCTTCAATCAGGCGCAGGCCCGAGGGCAGAACTTTACTGGCAAAAAACTCCTTAATACTCTCGCCGCTCAGTTCCAGGTAGGAAGCCTGGCCAGCCTGTCCCTGTTCCCGCAGCAGGGCTCTTTTGATACCCGGGGTCTGAACCCGGCGGTACCACTGCAGGGTTTTTTCCACAATCTGATCCAGGAGACCCTCGATTTCCTGATGATGATAGCGGTAGGTCCGTTCCCCGACCAGGTCTCCTTTTTCTTTGCCTGATTCCTCCCGGGTGGGAACATAATCCCGCCCTTCTACAAAAGCCACCGCTTCCTCAATGGGTGTCTTGGGCCCAAAACCCTGATCAAAACCCAGCTCTGCAGCCAGTTCGGGCTTAATGGCCATGCCCCCGATGCCCAGCCGCACCCTGTGGCGAATTCCGGCCCCTTCAACCAGGTCCACGAAACGACCCATTAATTCCGGCACCCCGTAGCCCAGGGTCCGGGACAGAAGAATTACCTCGGCCTCCTGATCCAGGGCTTCCTGGACAATCTCCCCGGGGCTGACATCGGGAGGCAGGAGAAAGGTAGTATGACCGGCCTCCTCCAGGGCATTTTTGATCATTTTCAAACCGATATCATGCACCGGATCCAGGGGTGACAGCAAAACCTTTTTTTCAGTCATTGGGGCCACCTCCCTCCAGCCAGGTATAGCGGTCGCCGGGACGATTGACATAAGCGCGGAGACGAACCCGGGCTCCAATACCCTCCTGCTGAATATAAACCAGGTCAAAATCATTAAAACCCATGCTCTGCATCAGGCCCGCCGCAGTCCGCCGCCCCTCTTCCTCGCTGCTGCAGATCAGGAAAGTTTCCACATCCAGGGCATCAACTACTTTTGATTTAGCGTCCACCATTTTCCCCTCCTCCAATATCCATTTTATTCCAGTAGCGGCGAACATCGCCGATTATTCCTTCAATATGCTCTACCATGGCCTTTTCCGCCCCGGCGGGATCATGCCGGGCTATGGCCTCCAGGACTTTTTTATGATCGGCCACTACATTGCTTCCCACCCGGCGCCGGATATATTCCAGGATAGGGGACAGCTGCCCTTCCTCTCTAATCAGATCCAGGGCCGCCTCCAGTATTTTATTATCAGCAATTTGGGCCAGGAGCCGGTGAAAGGCCACGTCTTCTTCGGCTCCCGGTCGGCAGGTTCTTATTTTCTCCAGGTTTTTATCAATAATGGCCTGGAGTTTTTCAATATCCTCCGGGCTGGCATTCTGGGCCGCCAGGCGGGCAATTTCCCTTTCAATGGCCCGACGGGCTATTAAAATGCTTTCCAGTTCCTCCTGTTCCTGGCCCCGGGTCAGCTGCAAAAAACGGTCGGTATCCATTCGCCTTTTCTTTTCTTCCCGCATTTTTTCCAGCATCTCCTGTCCGGTGGTGGTCAAAACCCGCCCCCGGTATCCTTCCCTCCGGGTCCAGCCTTTTTCATCCAGGCGGCGCAGGATTCGGCCCACGGTGGCCTCGCTGAGTTCCCCCAGTCGCTGCTTCAATTCCTGGCTGATGGTCCCCGAACCCACTGCTTCCTGATAATGATCGATGATCTCCAGGACCTGGAATTCTTTTTCGGTACTGTTTTCCATAATACTTCCCCCTGCCTCTTCTAATCATCACCCGGCAATTTCCTACTGTAAAAAAGGCGGCCTTCTCCCCGGGGCAAATCGGTCCCCAACGGATCAAGCCGCCCCGCTTTTCATTGATTTTTTCTACCGGAACAGGTTTTTTCCCGGCCCGGTTTGATTCTGTCTTAGATTATACCCGCATGCTGCCCGATAATTTCCATGAGACGAACCAGGCCCTTAACAGCCAGGCGCATTCTTTCTTCAATCAGGTTGCCCTCATCATCGGTTGTATTCTGGCCGGGAGAAATAAAGATATTGCCGTCATAGGCTATGGTGGGAATTATACCCATTTCCTTCAGACCGGACTGGAGCAGATTGCTGGAGCCGTACATATCTTCAATGGAGAAGATCGGGAAACCAACGCCCTCTCCCTTCCAGGTGGGCTCATAATTAATCTCAACTGTTCCGGAGTTGAAGGATTTAGTAACAATGAAATCATTCCTCAGGCTTTCCGGCAGGGCCTGCAGTTCTTCCTGGACAATTTCATAGATCTGTTCCACCGGTCGGCGGTACAGTTCCGGATTGTCCTTCAGGGCCCGCAGGGCTGCTACCTGTCCCAGGAGGGCTTCTTTACCCGGGTCAAAAATGACATGGGAAGCCTTGCCGTAAGAACCGGTGGTTCCCCAGCGTTCTCCGTGAACACCCAGGGCCCGGCGCAGGGGCACAATATATTCTTCCCGGCCGATTATGAGCCCGGAAGTTGGAGCTCCGGTGGCTTTATCCATACTGTAAATCATCAGGTCCCCATTATTGCGGCGAATATCAACACCCACGAAGGGCAGACCCCAGGCATTATCCACGATGTAGGGGATGTCAAAATCCCGGGCCAGTTCGCCCAGCTGCTGCTGCAGGCGGGGGGTACCTTCGGTATCCAGATCACCGTAACCATAACCGGGGGTGTCATAACCCAGAGAAGTCAGGCCGTTCAGAGAATCAGCATGTCTTTCCGCTATTTTGCGGATAGAAGCCATGGAACCCTCCACGTCTACCTCGGTGAGCTGGGGGCAGGGATGGTACTTGATGCCGTGGGGTTCATAATTGGCTCCCTTCAACCGGGCCAGGATAACATCGGTATTAAACTGCCGCTTGCCGCTGAATCCAAGTTCACCAGGGGTAGAGCCCCGCTCGGCCAGAACATCCTTGTAATGGGCGGGGAAGGGACGACCATAACTACCCTGATGATGGAGGTGTTTTTCGTAAAGGGCTATATAGCGGGAGCGGTAGTTATCGCCGCGCCCGGTATAGGGGGGGCTGACCAGGACATCAAAAGCCAGCCAGAGTCC
>SL_8KL_010_SEDDRAFT_10000560_pt1 | contig 32435 bp, 34 predicted proteins | sample SodLakKL_010_SED_4_FD_11160 | JGI IMG/M metagenome (IMG submission 11160)
CAGTCAACGGAATAATAAGGGGTGTAGTAGGAGGTACCGTGCAAGGCTGGAATAATGAGATCTCAGGTGCAAGAGAAGTACTAACTTACCAAGAAACGAGTGTTACAGCTGAAGAGTTCCAGTTTATCGATTTCTTCATGCCTGGGGTCATAGGCATAACGGTCATGACCTCTACGATTTACGGTACCATATTCAGAAATACAAAGTACAGAAAATGGGGCATACTCAGAAAGCTTTCAACGACCCCTTTCTCTAGATGGGAATACCTCATGGCAAAGATGTTGTTCATGACATTCACTTCTTTCATCTCGACCTTCTTGATAATAATAGTGGGTGTGGTTGTTTGGGACATCTCAGTGACTATAGATATCTATCTGTTCATAATAGTTATCTCTGCAGCATTTGCATTCTCTGGGATGGGAATGCTGATATCTAGATTCGTTAACGATGAAGAGACCGCTGATTCAGCTGCAGGGGCTATCATATTCCCTCAGATGTTTTTAGCCGGAACATTCTTCCCACTAGAGGTCATGCCTTCTTACCTCAGCAGTTTCGCTAGACTACTTCCACTTTATTATGTTAACGAAGGGTTAAGAGATGCGATGATCTTTGAAGATAGTGCAGGTGCACTCTACAACACAGCGATAATCTTCATCATCGCGGCGGTATTATTCGTTATCGGTGCCCTAGTTACCAAATGGACCGAATAAGATGGTGAGATCATGAAAAAAGAGGAAATAGAAACCTCGATAGAAAACGAATTCAGGAAAAAAGTCCAAAAGAACTCTAAGATCAATAATGCCTATCTATTGGTTCATTCGGACAAGTTAGACTTACACCTGAATGCAGCTGAAGGGCGTACAGGCGATATGGACGCTGATCCTCGCCAGCCGAATTATATGGCTAGTGTGGGCAAGCTCTTCACATCTACACTAATCAGTATGCTGTATGAAGAGGGAGAATTATCCTTCGAAGATAAGATCAGTGAATATCTAGACGATGATTTACTTGATGGCTTGCACGTTTACAAAGGTGATGATCATACGGATAAGATCAAGATCAAACACCTGTTGAACCATACCTCTGGTTTACCAGACAGTTTTTGGCATCTACTAGAAAAATTCTTAGAAGATCCTGAACTGAAGATGAGTCCAAGAAAAGCGATCGAATGGGGAAAGAAAAATAGGAAACCACATTTTCCTCCTGGCAAGAAGTTCTACTACACAGATACGAATTACTACCTCTTAGGATTCATAATCGAAGAGATCACCGGTATGCCTTTCCATGAAGCGTTAAAAGAGCGCATCTTTGAACCTCTTGAGATGGATCATTCGTACATGCTGCATGTCTCAGAACCTATGGAAGACCCAGGTGTTCCTATAGCTGACTTCTATCTGAAAGGAGAAAAGATGACCGATCTTAAAGTATTCACTGATACAGGAAGTTATGCCGGTATAGACTATGCAGGCGGTGGTGTTGTCGCTCCGATGGAAGACCTGTTGAAATTCATGAAGTCTCTTGTCAACCATGAGATGATAGAAAAAGAAACTTTAGATATCATGATGAATGATAAAGCTAAATTCGGTCTAGGCATCGATTACGGATACGGTATATGGATGCTGAAAAAGATCCCGGTTCTGATGCCTGGAAAATTCAGATCATGGGGCGTGGTTGGTGTAACGGGTGCATTCATGTTCTATCATCCAAAGACTGATTCTTACTTGATCGGTAATTTCAACGATACCCATTTCCAAAGAAAAGGAGTCAGATACATGCTCAAATTCCTTGATAAACTGATCAAGGCTGATTGATCATTTCTTACTTCCGACCATCGATAGATGAAACGTAATTTTTTTAATGAAGCTGCGGTTGGATGATTTGGATGTTAGAGATCTTTCAGCTCCTCTATGATGCAGGCGTTAATATCGCGATCAGGGAATCTCTACCATGGTCCATAGTCCAATTTTTAGAGGTGATGACGATTTTAGGAAACGGGGCTGTACTATTCAGTATCGCAGCTCTGATGTATTGGTTCGATCCAGATAATATCAAAAGAAAGCGCCTTCTTTTACTCTCTTTAGCAGTTCTAACTCTGGCAGTAGTAGGAGGTTTAAAGGGTACATTACAGGTATCGCGTCCTGACCTAGCTTTTGCTCCCGAGAACTATCCTGGTTGGAGCACACCGAGCGCTCATGCTATGGGCTCTACTATGATCTATGGAGGATTTGCGGTCCTGAGCGGTAGTAAGTTGATTTTTAAGATATTCCAATACCTAGGTGCGGGAGCATTGATATTCACCATCGCTCTTTCCAGGGTCGTTTTAGGAGTCCACTATGTTGGAGATGTTATCCTCGGTGTTTTACTTGGAATAATATTTGTTTATATAGGCATAAAAACTAAGAGAAAAAGAACAATAGGTGCGGTATTCGGTTTGGGGTTACTGATCTCGATCGGTGCCTTTCTTTTAGGTTCTGAAGAGTTCGTAACACTCACTATCGGTTCATCTTTGGGAGGACTTGTGAGCTGGGAGGTAGTGAAATACAAAATCGCTCATCCTAGGTATGCATCGACTGTGATGATGATGATCATAATCGCACCTATAGCGATCTCATTTTGGGTCATAGACGCTTTCGTCCTAGGATATATCGGGGTAGACGACATGGTATTCCTCTATATACCGGTCAGATCGTTGGTCCAGATAGTCGGTTATGCCATCCTGTTCGTGTTAGCGGTCACCCTTCCCTTCATGGCCGATATGATAAATCATTGGAAGACGGTCGATCGTCTAGAAAAATATATCCCGCCTTTCGAGGAAGATTGAGTAAGATTTCAATACTCTTTAGCTTCATAGTTGATCGTTTTGGATCCATATCTCTGGTTAGCTGGATGAGTTAATCGTGTTCTTTTTTTTAACCTTATGATTGACAAAAAGGACAATCGTGGCCTTCAGATCGTCTTTATCTCCTACCTCTTTTGAACATCTGTTTATAAAGGTAGTTTCTCTATACCTCTTTTAAGGAGCAGATATCATGGCTACAGATATGATCAGATCAGAAAAATTGAACAAGTACTACGAAGGTGAAGTGAGAGTCCACGCTTTACGAGGCGTAGACATATCAATAAAGAAAGGGGAGATGGTCGCTATAATGGGACCATCGGGATGTGGAAAGACCACTTTACTGAATTCTTTATCCGGTCTCGACGATATATCCAGCGGGAAAGTTTGGATAGAAGGACAGGATATTAACGAGCTTTCCGACAACAAGAAGACCGAGATGCGAGCTTTGAGTATGGGTTTCATATTCCAGTTCTATAATCTTCTTCCCGTTTTATCCGCAGTTGAGAATGTTGAACTACCGCTGCTTCTTGCGGGTAAGACCAAAAACGCCAGGAATAAAGCTGAGAAGGCATTGGATCTCGTCGGTCTGAGCCATAGGTACGATCACAGACCTTCCGCTCTTTCAGGCGGAGAAAGGCAGCGTGTCACCATAGCGAGAGCTATAGTTAACGAACCTGACATAATATGGGCCGATGAACCGACCGGTGATCTAGACACTGAAACTTCGGATAAGATAATGGATATTTTATGCGAGTTGAACGAGGAGAAAGGTCATACGATGATAATAGTGACCCATGAAGATAGGGTGGCGGAGAGAGCAGAAAGGATAATCTACATGGAAAGCGGTCTCATCGAAAGAGACTTCGATAACGGGGCGTGAGGAAAATGATCTTCCCGTTACTATTGATAATAGCTGTGATCGTAGCTGTTTTAGTGATAGACGGCCTCCGCCACAGGATCCTATTCAGGATGGGCTTCAGAAACATATTCCGCAGAAAAACAAACACCGTTATTGTCATCCTCGGATTGATGATAGCTACAGCTATAATCTCTTCTTCATTCGGTGTCGGAGATACGATGGAGAATATGGTTGAGGGTGAGATCTACAAAGAATGGGACGAGACCGACGTCACCGTCTTCAATACTACCGAAGATGGAAATTTAAAACCGGTCTCTTACGAAACATATCTCAACTTGAGATCCGACATCGAGGAGGTCGAAAATGTTGGTGGCGTACTCGGAGAAGTACACGGCTATGCATCCGTATCAAATCCAGATTCACGATTATCTAGGCCACAGACAAATCTCATAGGTACGGATCTTCAAGAAGTCGATGCCTTCGGACATTTCTATAAAGACGGCGAACCCCTAGATATAGATCTAGCTGAAGGAGAGATACTGATCGATGAAAATTTAGCCGATGACGTAGAAGCTGAAACCGGAGCAGAATTGACGCTCTTCACCGCGCGATATCCTGATGGAAGGAATTACACGTTAATAGAGATCGTTGACAACGAAGGAAGAGCAGCTTTTAGAGGAGGTAGAAAAGTCTTCATGGATCTGAATGAGGGACAAGATGCTTTGTACCTCCAGGATCAAATAAATTATATCAGGATAACCTCTATTTCAGATGTCGAAGGTGGTATAGAATACAGTGATCAGATATTCAGTGACGTCGAACAGATATTGAAAGAGAATGAAGAATACAGCGGACTAGAAGTCCGAGGTAATAAAAACGAGGAGTTGGAGGATTTCAAGCGAGAGATGGCGATGTTCACCGACATCTTTTTCGTGTTCGGAACGTTCGTGATAGTCGCTGCTATCATTTTGACCATAAACATATTCGTTATGTTGGCTGAAGAAAGAAAGTCAGAGATGGGCATGAGCAGAGCTATAGGGATGAAAAGATCGTATCTGAAACGTATATTTTCATATGAAGGATTGTTTTACGCAGCAGGAGCTTCTATAATCGGTGCCTTCGTCGGTGTAGGGATCACCTACGTCATATTTTTCCTACTCGATGACATGTGGTCAGTGTTCGGAGGGGATCTTTCCATGCTCTCTTACTTCCATATCTCTCAGGAGAGTCTTATCATAGCCTTCGGAGCTGGATTCCTACTAACCATGGGAACGATATTGTTTTCCGTGACTCGTATATCTAAGTTAAATATAATAAGAGCGATCAGAGAGATACCAGAGCCGCCGATATCTAAAGAAAGTAAAAAGCTTTTCTATCTCGCTCTGATAGGTCTCGGACTAGGCACTCTATTGACCCTAGCGGGAACTGGATCACAGGCCCTATGGCTTCCTGTGACCGGTGTATCACTCGTTATAATAGGTATAGGAACTATAGCTAGAAGATGGGTGGGAGACAGAGCAGCTTACACGACTGTAGGGATATTCCTGATGATATGGTGGTTTTTACCTTTAGATGTACTGCCTATTTTGGAAGACTATACAGCAGACATAGAGATGTTCATTCTATCAGGACTGTTCCTTGTTACTGCAGGTGTGATGATAGTTATGCTAAACGGTTCCATGATAACAGGCCTCTTTGAAAAGATAGTAGGATCAGGAAAGGGTTCAAAGGCGGTCGTGATGTCTGGGATCTCTCATCCTTTAAAGGAAAGGTTCAGAACGGGAATGACCATGTTCATCTTCGCTCTGATTATATTTGCCATCATAGTGATGAGCATGATCGTTGGTATATTTCAGACCAATTTAGATACCATGATAGAAGAACAGTCGGGAGGTTATGATATCCTTGGACTCAGCGATCAAGATAGACCTATAGAAGATATACAGCAGGAGATAATCGATAATGAAAATTTAGATATCGAGGACTTCGATCATATAGATTCGGCTTATCGTGGTATGGTTCCTGCTTTAGATGAAGATGGAACTAGAACGCGCAGATCTATAATAGGTGTAGACCAAAACTTTGTCGATAACAACCAATTCGATTTCACATCATACCTTGAAGAATTTGGATCTAAAAGTGAGGTATGGGAAGCTGTCATGAACGACCCAGATCTCATGATAATCAATGCTCCCCCGGACGAATCGTTCGATATGGGCGCCATGGGCCGTGAAAAATTAGGATTGAACGATACAGTCACCTTGGTCGACGTGAACGGAGGTCTCGTCGAGAAAAGAGTGATAGGATTGATGAATCAGGCCATAGTTGATGGATATTTCATGTCAAAGGAGACCCTCAGCAGCGAGTTCGCTCTTGATTCTAATTCTCTTTTCTTCATCAGTGTGAGAGAAGGTATAGATGCGGATGAATTAGGTCGGAACTTAGAAAGAGAATTGGTCAGGTTCGGATTTCAACCGATGGTGATAGATACCCTCTTCAGAGAAGTCATGTCCGCACAATTCATGTTCTTCGATCTCTTCAGCGGTTACATGGGTTTGGGCTTAGTTGTAGGTATAGCAGGTCTAGGCATAATAAGTTTGAGAGCGGTCCATGAAAGACGCCTAGAGATAGGTATGATGAGAGCTATTGGTTTCAAGAGACGCATGATAAAATATGCATTCCTGGTAGAGAACTCTTTCATAACTGTGACCGGTATAATCCTGGGTTCCATACTAGGTATTGGAGTCGGATGGATATTATGGTATGACGGATTCAGACCGATGGGATGGGATTTCTACATACCGTGGACATCTATACTGGTCATAGGGATAATCGCTTACGCAGCGATGCTGTTTACCGCGATACCGAGCGCTCACAGAGCGAGTAAAGTCTCACCAGCGGAAGCACTGAGATTTGACTGAAGATCACTTCCAAGGTCTCATCATATTAAGCTGACTTGCGGAGATCATTTTAAAGTTCAAAGAGGAAGAGAAAACTGTAAAAGTGATATAACTCGGATATGAAGAGGAAGGTGAGCAGATATTACAAGATTCATTGGAATTGAGAGATAGGATACCTCTCCCATACAAGTACAGGAAAGCAGGATCTCTATGTGAGGTAGCCGCTAGCATCAGAAAAAACTATGATGAAGAACTCGCTGAANAAACACTGAATAAAACATTTCAACTGACTACCGAATTCTCTGATAAAGCCGAACGTGCTAAAACCATGATAATGAGAGCGGAAGCTCAGATAAGATGAGATCTTTTTTTGGTCAGAAAAAACTAATATGTCTTTATACATATATTGCCTTGTGAACATTATGGATATAATAAGTTCTGAACTGTGGTCTCCATATGTCGTGGGAGCGGCCATAGGGATATTGGTATGGATCGGATTCATCTTTTCTAACAAGGCAATAGGATGTTCGACTGCATACGCTCGTACCGCCGGTATGGGAGAAAGATTGGTTAGAGGGGATAAGGTCGAGGACAAACCTTACTACAAAGAGTTCGTACCTAAGATCGATTGGGAATGGATGCTTGTCCTGGGGGTGGTCATAGGTGCTTTTATATCTTCTACCCTTTCAGGAAGTTTTAGGATAGAGACCGTACCAAGGATATGGCAGGAGTCTTTCGGTTCAAGCGCTATCTTAAGGTACGTGGGTGCGTTGATCGGTGGATCGCTCTTAGGGTTTGGAGCTCGGATGGCTGGAGGCTGTACCAGCGGTCACGGCATAAGTGGAACCTCTCAACTCTCATTGGGCAGTTGGTTAGCGTTCATATTCTTCTTCATCGGAGGTATACTGACCGCGGTCATACTATACGGGGGTTTCTAGATGTTGGAAGACCTTTACAAGAAAAAGAAGCTTCAGCTTTTCTTTGGTTTCTTGATCGGTATAGGCTTTGGTTTTCTTCTCGATAGAGGAGGGGCTACAGATTTCAATATAATAGTCGATCAGCTCTTATTGAGAGATTTCAGGGTTCTGAAGATAATATTCTCCGCCATAATAACTGGAATGATAGGGGTCCACGTTATAGTGAAGTACTTGCCTCCCCGACTTCAACCAAAACCCTGCAGATGGAAACCGATAGTCCTTGGCGGGCTTATCTTTGGTGTCGGGTTCGCCGTTTTGGGTCTGTGTCCCGGGACCGCAGCGGGAGCTATGGGGACAGGTGCTGTACACGGCGCCTTTGGAGTGTTGGGCATGCTTTTAGGAGCGGGCATATTCGCCTCATTCTACACATATATAGAAGACTTCATGAGCCGTAGCGATCTAGGACCTATCACGATCCCAGAAACACTCGGGATCGATAGGTGGTTGGTCATCTTGGCTTTTTCGATCATACTCATATCGGTGATGCTCTTTTTGGAGATCATCGGATTTTAAAGAGATAAAATAGATAAGCTCTAGGAAAAGATATTTTACTACCTAAAATATTTGAGTCGTCAGTATGAGCAGGACGGGGAAATACAGGTCTTTAGATCTGGAAAAAAGGAGTTCAGGAGTGTTAGCCGATCCATTCTTTCGGATAATATCTTATCTGATCGACGCCATCTTGATCCGCTTTGCCTTTCAGTCCGTCGTCTTTGTATTGGGGGCACGAGGACTGATATCTGAAAGTTGGATGGAATCTATCGGTTGGTATCTAGGCCAGGGACTTGCTCCCTATAGAGGAGGTGGTGTTATGCTAGATCATTTTCTCTTCATAAACACTTTCGAAGACTTGGTGATACATCTATCCTACAGCGCTATTTTCATGGTCTACTTCATACTTTTAGAGTCCAAAAAGTTCAGTGGTCAGACTTTAGGTAAAAAAATATTCGGTATGAAGGTCGCAGATAAACGTGGCTCAGGTATATCCTTGAAAGACTCCGTGACTAGGAATTCTACAAAATACCTCTTGAGAGTACCCATATTAAATTACATCGTAGGTTTAACAGAACTGATATTACTGATCTTTTATGGGACGAGGACAGGTGATATGTTGGCGGATACGAAGGTCATCTCGATCCCTAAAAAAGGGCTGCTCAACATCCTTAAGTAGCTAAAATCCTTCAGGATCCATCTTTGCTCTTTTCACCATGTGAAGACAGGATCTTTATTATGGATAAGGTCACTAAGAAAACTGCAGAAGATAGAGCCACGACTATGAGCGATTCCGTAAGTTGATCTAAAGCCATGTCTAGTGAGCTGTAAAATACTATAACGAACCCGATCAGCGAAAGGAGCATAGCCGGAAACAATGTATTCAAGATCTGATTTATAGAGGATCTTTTATAATCGGATAGACCGTTAAAAGGATCCTCCCTTTTCACGATATCACTGATCAAGATAGTGTTCCTGGCATAGAACCACATACCCAAGATCAAAAAGAAAAAGACCGTTATCATCAGTATATTTTCCAAAGAAGGAGCTATTCTTGAGACCGCTAATGTGTAGGATAAAAGTGTGAAAAATATACCGGTATCAAGGATCAATAAAGATCTCAGGTTGTATCCTATGACAGAAACGGCTCCGATCACTAGTGGGAAAAATCTATAAGTGCTTTCTGGAGACAAGAAGCTCATCGCACCTACAGACAGCATCATCAATAATGATATCGACAAGTTCTCCATCTTCATCCCCGTCTGTATCTGTATCTTAACACCTCCTGTAAAGTAGGCTCTAAAGGTTCTTTCGGGTCCCAATCTACTACCATCGTCCCGTGAGACCAAAGCTTGTCCAATATATGATCTCTCTCGGCTCTAGATAGAGCTTCTGCGGCTTCCTCGTACTCATCATCTTCCAATATTTCCTTTTCTATCTTGAGTGGATCGGGAGATATCAGCACGACATCGTACTCTCTCATACATAGGTCGATCAAAGTCTCGCTGTACTCTGGAACAGTCAAAGGTGAAATGAATATTATCATGCTCCTCCTGGGAAAGAATTCTTCAAGAAGCCATTTGATACCTTCTAATCCCCAACTACCTCCGCTCTCGAATTTGGTCAGGTTAGCCATTATCTTGTGATGGTGATTCTTTCCAGTGCCGGGATATACCCAGTTCATGTATTCACCTGAAACTATAAGTCCAACCCTGTGTCGGGCGGAAAGCAGGACTTCAGACAGGCTTGCGGCAACGTCTATAGAAGCTCTCATTGTATTGTTTTCCATAGTACCTACGATACCCTTTTGATAACCGTCTACAACAAGTATGACGTCACCGGATTTTTCACCTTCATACTCGTTAGTCAGAGGATCATAGTATCTAGCGGTGGCTTTCCAATTTATATCTCGTATCTGATCACCGGGTTGATATTCACGGATAGCGAAAAACTCGCTTCCGACACCCACGCTCTTAGATTTCACCTCTCCCAACCAATGTTTAGTATAACTCGGGTTTATATCTATCTTCTTCATTTCTTCCGTTCTGGGTAAGACCCTTATCTCCATCTGTTCATCTATCTCCATCTCTTTCGAGAAGAGGTTCAAAGCATCCCTATATCTGAGTTTTATAGGACCAAGTTCGAAATTTCCGGTTATCGGGCATGATATATTGTAGCTTATCTCGGTTTTTTCCCCTTCGTCTAGCTCTATTATCTGATGGTCACACCCGTCTGATACTTCTATCAGGCCAGGTAGTATATCCTGTATCTCTAAATAGCGTATTTTACCTCCGTTGTTCTCCATCTTTATCGTGATCTCCAGCTCGTCATCCACGTAGACGTCTTTACCGTCCCGCTTTGATTCTCTCTCTATATCGATATCGAATTTTGTAGGAGGGAGAGATCTCACGGCAGCGACCAATATGGACAATGAGAAGATGGTCACAGTAAAATAGACCCAACTGCGGAATAGGTTGCCGAGGACAACACCAGCGACTATGAAAGCAACCAGATATACGAAAGGTCTGTTTTTGGTCGTAATGTTCTCTTTCATATCACTCCCACCTCTGTATGCGATCTATGATCTCAAATATCCATTCTTCATAATCTTCACCTTCGAGTTCCTCTCCAGATACGATTTTCTCCTTTTCTCCGTTATTTTCACCACTCCTCTTATACAATATGAAATCTGAGATCATCTCATCGTTAACTATCTGTCGGAACCTCTCAGGATCCTGTTGTAGTTCTCTTATCTCTTCCTTTGAAAGGTTTCTGTTATCTGCAAGTTTGCTCAAGAAAAGGTCCTTTATCTTCTTCTCCAAATAACCCTGGCTGAGTTCCATATCTTTGAAAGCTCTTCTTACCAGGTCTGAGTTATCTTTGAGCTGGAGATTCACTCTCTTATCGAATTCACCTTCTCTCCTCCAGATGGTCGATTTCTCAGTATTTTCCATCAGCCAATAGATCAGATTGGAGCCTATTACCACAAGTATCAAAAAGGTCAATGTGAATCGGAGCATGCCACTATATAGAACGATACCTATGGTTAGGCCAGCGATGATCAAGCCCATCAAGATGAAGTATAATAAGTCCCCTTCCTCGTTTCCAGGTAAATTCTGCGAACCCGCGGTGTATGCTGACTTAGAGTTATCCATCGAACCTTCCATAATATCTTCACTCCAATTCTTTCCTGAGCTCTTTTAAAGCCATAACGGCTTTTTTTCTCTCTTTTTCACCTAATCTGTAATTACTGTATTGGGCCAATTCGAATACCTCTCTTATCTCAGTGATCTTAGAAGTAGGTACGTCAAGTGTTCTTTTAGCCTGAATTTCAAATTCTCTAGGTGTCATGAATTCAAAGTTCTTTGCACCCATCTCTTCGAGAATCAAGCACATACGCTGGTAACACCTGAGTATGGTGGAATGCACGTCCTTTCCTTCTTTAAGTTCGGTGACGGCTTTATCGACCGTGGAGGACAGTTGATCCTCAAGCTCTTCTTCATCATCTTTTGAAGAGGATCTTAACAAGGGTACGACTCTCTGTACAGTCAAAAAGGCTAAGATGCCACCAACGAGCACGATCAAAAGGAAAGTCCCGAACCCTCCTAATGTGGATTCGATGAACCCGCCCGGGTCGCCGGGTATCAGAGAAGGTGGTTCTCCGTTACTTTCGATCTCTATCGGGATCATCCCTCCACCCGTGCTGATAAATTGTGCTATCAGTAGTATAGCAGTCAGGATAGCGATAGCTCCTAGATAGTACGACATCTCTTCATCTTTAGAGCCTCTCCATAAAGCGAGGGCGGATATCACGATTATAGCAAATATCATCATCGCTGAAAAATCGAAGGCGAACACTATCAAAAAGTACCAGCTGAGGATTATCGCTGAGGTGAGGAACAATATCGGTACCAGAACGGTTTTTCTCCCCCTGATAACAGCAGCGACTACCGTTCCTACAATAGCTATCCAAAAAACAGGCATCAAGTCCACCCCAACACCGCGAACCCCCGTTTCTGCCATGGCTATCGAGGTGTCTATAACGATGCCTATACACCAGGAAAAAAGAAAGAGTATCAGTATTAATCCGGTCAAAGTCTTTCTATCTCTATCCAGTGCACCTACCTCCTAGAGATATGATCTGAAATTATTATATCTTAGGAATCTAGAAGTCAGTTATTAATTTTTTTCTAAAAAGTAACTTAAAACCACCAGATCACACACATATATGAATGGTCAGATCAAAAATTTTTTCAATATCCAAGAAACACCTTGTTCTTCACATGAAGGGGCGACATCGTCCGCAGCTTTTTTAACGTGTTCAGGGGAGTTACCCATAGCGATCCCTTTACCTGCATATCTCAACATGCTCATATCCACCTCGTCGTCACCTATAGCTAGAACTTTATCGATCGGGATATCCAGTTTCTCACAAACCATATCTAGAGCTTTCTTTTTTGATATACCCTTTCGATATAATGTAAGAGTAGTGAATTTTTCTAACCTGTGGTGTCTATCCAAGCGAACTTTTTTAGAAAAATCGGATGCGTATCTCTCGAAGTCCTCGAGTGCATAGGTACCGTTCCTTTGAGAGTGCATCATCAAAGAGAGGGGTGCTCCGTGCTCGAGCGCTTCCAAGTTATCATCTACGATCTCGGTTATCTCATCGAGTTCTTCAAAATAGTGTTCGTTCCTATTCTTCCAAAATTTTTTCTCTCTGAAGATCGTGGTGATCTCATAACCTCTTTCGTCAGTATAAGCAGCCAATGCCTGGGCGATATCTATATCTAAGAAGGCGTTAAATATATCTTCAGAACTCTGATATTCTTTCCATCCACTACCGACGACCCTTGCCCCGTTGTTACATATCAACGGATATCTATCGATATCTAGTTCATTCAATATGAGAGAGGTGGAGTATCTCATCCTAGTAGTGGCCGGTATAACGGGCACGTCGATATCGATGACTTCGGATACAGCTCTTTTATCTTTTCGATGGATCTTTCTATCATCGCATAAAGTCCCGTCAAGATCCACAACTACTGCCTCGAAATCCATCTATCTCAGTACTACATCGAAAGTATAAAATTGTGTCCCTAAAACTCAGATATCAAGGACTTCGAGTTCGTCCCTCACCAAGTTGAACTCCTTCTCATCTATTTTTTCCTGATCCAAAGCTACCAAGAATATACCATCGTGTATCGAAGTCAGGTCCTTGATGGTCTGTATGGCCTGGATGACCTCCTTTGGATCGGTATTTTCAAACAAAAACTCAACACCGTGGAGCATGAATATACCATGCTTTATCTTCAGGAAGCTCGTTGCTATCTTCACGGCTTCATGGCCGAACCTCTCGGGTGTGATGGATTTTACGTCGTCGCTCCCTTCTACATTGCTCAGCCAGAAGGTAGAGAACTTTTGATCTTCTTCTCTAACACCGATCTTCGTCGGGAATATGGTGGTCATACACAGACCGGGCATCCCGCTCTCCTGTACAGCGTCCAAGAATGTGTTGAAGGTCACGGAGGCCTCTTCAGAATCATCTTCGATAAGGTATGACTCGCCTTCTTTCAATAGCTCGAACTCGAACGTTTCCGGTTTCTTCTTTTCATCCTCAGAGATCTGGTCATCTATGTTTTTGTCCCATTTTGAAACTATGAAGTGATCTTCGTTTATCTCAGCGATGTAGTATTCTCCAAGCAGCTCAGTTATTATCCCCGAAACGTATCCTGCGAGGAAATGTTTGTCCTCTATCTTGGAATTGAAAGGACTGACCTTTATCTCGGTATCTTCGACTTCAACTTCTATGTTCGTTATTCCAGAATGTACCGCTGTGAGGACGGCTTTGGTCTTAAGATCGTCCATGTCGCTCTCCTCACCACTGATGCGTACGGTCTCACGGCCCCATTCGGTACCGAGTTTATATATGGCGAAGTCCGCCTCTTTTTGATCACTCATCTCTTCTATAGTCATCCTCAGCCGGTGCACGATCTCTGTCGGCATAGAAACTAATTCGCTCAACTCTTATCACCTTCTTTTATCATATTTCCAAGCGTTATGAAAGCTTCTTCTACATTTTCACCGGTCTTAGCGCTGGTAGAAAAGTGTGAAAAATCGAGACCGGCGTGATCTGCTTTTTCTTCGGCCCATCTCTCCATCTCCTTATCAGGAACCCTTGTGAATTCAGGGTCTTCACCGTAAAGTCTGGTGTGTGATTCGACCATGTCGAGATGGTTTTCTTTGACGAATGCATCGAAATCCGTTCTATCGGATCCATCAAAACCTTTTATAAGGTCATTTTTGTTTCCAAGGATCACCAGCGGGATCTTACCTATGACCTCGAAGACTTCGTCTATCCATTCATCTATACTTTTAAAAGTCTCGTATCTCGTCAGGTCATAAACCAACATCGCCCCGTCGGCTCCTGAATAATTGGTAGAATGGAGATCCTTATTCAACTTCTGCCCGTAGATATCCCAGATCATCATCGTCAAGTCAAGACTTTCTATCTCTTTCTTCTTGACGTTGACACCTATAGTCATCTTATAACTCTCGTCGAACTGCTGTTCGACGAACCTTCTCACTAGGGAAGTTTTACCCACGGCACCGTCTCCTAATAAGAGGATCTTCACTGATCTTCGTGCCATAGTAGTACATTTGAGATATTATATTAATAATTATTGAAGGGATATCTTAACTTTTTTAGAGGTCCTTTTTAGTACCGACGGGTAATTTACTTAAACGAGGAAGTTTTGTTACTAACAAGATGTTTAGTAGAAGAAAGTATATCGCGGTCCTCATATCCGGTGCGATGATCTTATCATTGATGACCGGAGCTATATTGGGGATGCGGACGGAGTCTTATTCCGAAAGAGATGAACTCTCTACAGAGACCGATTCTCTTTCTAGTGGCCCTTGGCCTGCATTCGGAAGGGACAGGGGAAATAGAGGACTGAGTCCTTATGATAGCGGTCATGTTGATGGAACGATCAACTGGACATATGAGACTGACACGTGGCTTTGGTCTTCTCCCGCGATAGGTTCTGAAGGTATGATCTATTTTGGATCACCCGATAACCACTTGTATGCTTTAGATACTGAAGAAGGATATAAAGAATGGAGTTTTGAAGCAGATGGCGGTATCATCTCTTCACCAGCCGTCACTGAAGACGAAACGATCTATTTCGGCACTGATAACAGTGGCCTGTATGCGCTGGATGATGAAGGCGAATTGAAATGGTCATATCCTACAGGCGGAGCGATCAACTCATCACCGAACGTTGATGAGGATGGCAACATCTATTTCGGCTCATCTGAAGGTCACCTTTACTCCTTAGATCAGACCGGTGACTTGAATTGGAGAGTTGAACTGGATACATGGGTGTGGTCATCTCCTGCATTAGGAGAGGACGATATCGTTTACGTTGGCTCTGGAGACGGTACCCTCTACGCTATCGATAGAGAAGACGGTTCTGAGGTATGGAACTATTCCACGGAAGGAGATATCTACTCTTCTCCTGCGATTGGAGAGGACGGCACGATCTATTTTGGTTCTTATGACGGTAAACTTTACGCTCTAGATCAAGACGGTTCACTGGAATGGGATCATGAGATCGGATCTAAGATACATCCTTCACCGGTTATAGGTGAAGACGGAACGGTATATATCGGTTCTCACGACGGTACTTTCCACGCCCTCGATGAGGGCGATCTGCTGTGGACTTTTGAAACCTCTGACAGGATAAGTTCATCTGCAGCCATCAGTTCCGACGGCATCATATATTTTGGTTCGGAAGAAGGATCGTTTTACGCATTAGATCCAGATGGTAACGAAAGATGGTCTCACCAAACGGGCGAAAGGGAGTCCGATACTTACGATCTAGGATATTATGAGAGCGGAGGTGCCATTTACTCCTCGCCGGCGATAGGAGAGGACGGAAGGGTATTCATAAATTCGCACGACGGCAATATGTATTCCTTCACCGGTTCTGATGTAGATCTAGATGTAAGTATGGAAAAGTCTAGAGAGGTAGAGATGTCAGTCAGGATCGCTGGAAGATGGGGCAATAAAATCACCGCTTCGGTTCACAGGGATGACGAAGACCTCGGCACCCTCGAAGTGAAAAGAGAGCCGGGTAGACCCCAAGAGGAAAATTTGACATTCAAGTACCAGGAAGATCTAAATCACAGTCTGACCCTTGAATTTGAAGATGAATACAAAGGAGCCAATCCGGTTTGGATAAGATTTAACTCAGGTGATAGAACCACGACTATCTTTGAGGTTTTCACTCACCTCGATGATGATGAAAATGTACGTGATCATGATCTCACAGAAGAGATAGGTGAGATGATCTCCCGTGTCAGAGAGGTCCATTTTTCCGCAAGACTCGAGCCTGGTGGCGATCATGTTTCATCGATCGATTGGGAATTCGGAGACGGCGAGACAGACAGCGGGAAAGACGTGGTCCATACATACAGTTCCGCCGGTGAATACATGGTGAATCTTACAGTCACTTTGGATAACGGTGATCAGATGATCGTACAAGAGATATTGATCATAGAGGGCGAAGAGGACAGATGGTCCTGTATCTACGATCTGATCCAAGATATGCTCGACAAAGATAATCATCCCCGAAATAGAGGGCAAATTCAAATACCCAAATGAGGACTTCATCCGATGGCGATGAAATCATCAGATATCATCGTTTGAATAGGAGATCATCAAAATGCGCATCGATAAGCTGGCTTCGGTCTTGATTATCATCATCCTGGTTACATCTATTTTTATTTCTGTTGTCCCTTCCTCAGGTGATCTGAAAGGCGCGGGTCAGATAGATGAAGCAGGACCATATGCTCCCGACGGTCCGATTCCTGAAGATGGGGAGACCGGTCTTAACACGAGTTTGACTCTATCTGTTTATGTCTCTCATCCTGAAGATCTATCGATGGATGTATCTTTTTATGATGATAGTACTGATTCGTTGATCGGAACCGATACTGAGGTGGCCAGCGGAGAACTGGCATCGGTGCATTGGGATGGTCTAGATCCCGATTCGGATTATCAGTGGTACGCGGTCGCCGATGACGGCGTCGAGACGGAAACAGGAGGTCCGTGGAGTTTTTCTACAGCAGATGTGGATTATGTGAGGATAACCGATAAGCCCGACGGTGAAGTTCTAGGAGGCGGTGATGTTCCACCCGGTCATACTGAATGGGGATATCTATCTGCATATAATCGATCTTCAGGATATGTAGGTAATTTTCAGGGTGGATGGGAAGTCAGCGGTGACGCTGAATTATTAAACATGGAGTGGAGCGATCGAAACGGCATCGAGATGGGAGATACGGCTGGAGACGTCTGGTTAAATGTTACTTATGAAGGTGATCATCAGCATAGTGTAAAATACACCATCTTGACAGATGAGATAGATCAGATACAGATAACTCGCTCTCCCGGTGGGGAAATTCTGAACGATGAAACTGTCCCTGTAGGTGCCCGGAGGAGCGGTTATTCTTCCGCATTCAATGAAACTCACGGATACCTCTACACCTTCGAAGGTGGATGGAGCGCCGAAGGGTCTGATGCTGAACTCCTTGAAGAGACCCCGAACGAGAGAAATGAGATAGACGTTGGCCACGAGGGTGGTTACGTCTGGTTCAATCTCACTTACGAGGATCTGCACGACAGCGTCATGTTCGAAGTGGAGGACCCAGAGATCGATAGTATCGATATCATGGACGAGCCGGGTGGTGAAGGAGACCCTTTCAAAGATAGGTCTATCGAGATCGGTGAAACCGTAGAACTTTTCGCTTCCGCGCACAACGATACATCGGGCTTTGTCGAAGACATAGAAGTCGATTGGGATATCGATCAGGAGGAAGTCGGCGATATAGAATATGAAACTGGTTCAAACACTACATTTAAGGCAGGATCCGAAGGGGTCTGTAACATAACAGCTTCTTACGATGGTTTCGAAGAATCTATCCAGTTCACAGTTTACTATGATGGATCTCCAGAGATCAGAGGGACTATACCTGATATCGAACTTGAAATAGATTTCGGCATCCATGAGATCGATCTGGAGGAGTTCGCTGAAGACGGATATGATGAGATCGGAGATATGAGATGGTATCTTACCGGCCATGACATAGGCGTTATCGAAGTACTGGGAGAGAATCAGACCGGGGATCATGTTCTCACGATCTTGTCTGAAGAAAATACCCGTGCTTCGATGAACGTGACTTATCATCTGGTCAACAGTGTAGGAAATGAAGCATCTCAGAACGCTTGGATCAATATAACTTCCGATCATCAATCCCCGGAATTCAGACGATGCCCCGATCTGAAAGTACACTACGACAAACCCTATGACTTCGATTATTCTCCTTACATAATCTATGATGATGATAGAAAACACGAATTAGAACTGGAGACCGATGATCCAGAACACACCTCAGTAGAAGGATTGACCGTCACTTACGAATATCCTGAAAGCATGATCGACGAAGAAGTCCTCGTAGTGCTTTCGGTTTCAGATGGAGATTCTACTGAAAAGACCGCGATAACCGTAGAGGTCACTTCGAATGATCCTCCAGAGGAGGTCGAGGAATTACCCGATCTCGAGATCGAACAGGGCGAACTCAAAGAGAACGTCTTCGATCTAGATGATTACTTCATGGATCCAGAAGATGAACCACTTTACATGAGTTACGGTTATACCTACCTGAGCATCACCATACACGGAGATAATACAGTCGACGTAGAGGCGGATGTCGATTGGCACGGAGTTGAAAGAGTAACCTTCAGAGCCGAAGACCCAGAAGGAGCTATAATAGAACAGACGATAGAGGTCACTGTTTTACCTGTGAATTTTCCACCGGAGATAAAAGAATTACCGGATCTAGTTGTACATTACGAAGAACCGTACGTTTTCGACCTTCAATATTACATATCTGATCGGGACAACGAGACGCATGAACTAACTATTTCTACGGATAGCCCCGATAACGCGACCGTACGGGGTACCGAACTGATCTTGGAGTATCCTATGGGCACTGGAGATCGTTATCCAAATTACACCGTCGCTCTAGAGGTCTTCGTTTCCGACGGTTTAGAAACGACTTCTCAAGTTACTACCGTCAAGGTTGGTGATCACTATCCACCCGAGTTGGTGATACCTCTCCATGACGTGGCCTTCAAACAGAATGAAAGACTGATAAACGCTTTTGACCTGGACAACCATTTCATGGACAGAGAGGGCTATAACATGTATTATTCTTCTGGTAATGAAAACATAGAAGTCGTCATCCACGATAACAGCTCTGTCGATTTTTATGCTAAGGATAATTGGTATGGTCAGGAACTGATAACTATCAGAGCTGAAAATTCGGCCGGAGCCCTGATGGAAGATTCTTTAGTTGTAACAGTTTTACCTGTGAACACCCCTCCAGAAATTTCGGAATTGCCACTGCAGGAGGGTACCGAAGGTAGGAGCTGGATCTTTGATATAGCTGATTATATATCCGATGTTGATAACGAGACACATGAGCTCGAGGTGGATGTCGAGGATCCCAACGTACACGTGGTCGGGCATAAACTGATATTTGATTATGACGAACCCGGCAGTTACACCATACTCGTAGAAGTCTGTGATGGCCTGGAATCTACGACTGAAGAGATGGAGGTACGGGTCAATCCGGAAGAAGAAGAACACTTTCTTTTCGATAACTTGTCGAGTTTTGTGATGGTCCTACTACCTTTAACTCTAGCCTTGATAGGGACGGGATTCTACGTCAAAAGGAAAGTCTTCACTATAGATGATGTATTCCTGATCCATGACTCCGGTGTGTTGATCAAGCACAAGACGAAAAATTTGAAAGCCGAAAGGGACGAAGAGATACTCGCTGGTATGTTCACCGCTGTCAATAATTTTGTAGGTGATGCTTTCGGTGGCGAAGAAAAAGATACGCTAAAAAGGATGGAATATGGGGATGACAAAGTACTGGTCCACAAGGGAAAAAATGTCATTTTAGCTGTCTTCATCTCTGGTGACGAACCTTCATGGATCCTAGATAGCATGTCCGACCTTGTAGCTGATATAGAAGAAAGATATGAGGGGGATATCGAGGATTGGGATGGAGATGTAGATAGTTTACCGGGTATAGGAGATATGTTGGATGAGATGATAGAGTCAGATGGAAAGTACAATAGAGGGGACTGGGAAGGATGATGAGGTCTAAAAAAACGGATCAGAAAACGTTTTGTGAGTAGTAGAAATGGTTTCTCATATCGTTCGAGCCGGTCCTCTTCTTCCCACCACTTCTATCAGATATGGTGGATTTAGGAAGATCGTATTCCTCTAATATGTCTATCACTCGGTCTTTATCTTTGGTCAGATCAAAGAGTTTTTTCTTATCGAATTTTTTGCTGAGATCTTTGAGTACCTCTTCAGTGTAGAATTTCTGTTCCTTGTTAGGGTTGATGACCGCATACGAGTTCGGGGTCTTCGCTAGATCGAGAAGCCTATCGTTCCTCATCAATCCGTCGACGATCTTTCTGAAGTATTTCCCGTGTTTCAGTCGTTTCATCGTCGGCTTATCGATGTAAGGAAGCATGTCTTTTAAGAATCTGGATAGATTGACCCTGTTCGTATTCTTGTAGGTCTCCCACCTATCACTGTACTCCGACTTGATATACGCTTCTCGTCCTACTTCGTCTCTGATCTCCTTAGACTTCACAAAATAGGGCCGGCATTGTAGTTTCTTCTCTACCTTTTTGACGTCCTTTAGAGAATCGTATTTAAGATGATCGAGTTTCAGATAGTCGGTGTGTTCCTCTGTCCTATGATTGAATTCATCGATAAATTTTCTATTACTGTATCTCTCTATTATAGTTCTATTTATCTCGATCAATTGGAACTCCCGGAGAGTCAGTTCCATAAGTATAACAAACTCACTTTAGTACTTATTTGTTTTGGTGATATATAGCAAAAAATGGTCTTAAATGTAAAGCTGTATGAGAAACATCGATTCAATTTATATATGTGCCTAACTTTATCTAACATATGTTAGGATATCTGTTATGCGAGCTTCATTGAGGTGATCATCATGTCCGAATCCCATTATAGTGAATTCTTTGCGGAGTTCTATGACATACTTCATTCTCATCTTGACGATGTAGAAGCTTACAAAAAGTTAGTTTCAAGATCGGGCGGCGATATATTAGAGCTCGGCAGCGGGACAGGAAGGATATTGATCCCACTTGCTAGAGAGGGTAATAGAGTCACAGGACTGGAAGCCAGCGAAAAAATGTTGAAAGTATGCAGAAAAAAGATGAAAGATGAAACGGATGATACCACCGGTAATATCGATCTTATCCAAGGAGATATAAGAGAGTTTGATCTAGATAAAGGATTCGATATGATCCTTGCGCCCTGCAACCTTGTAAATTATTTAGACACATCTGATCTTAAACGTACACTATCACGGGTAAGATCACATCTATCGGACGAGGGAGTTCTGGTCATAGATAACAGCATACCTGACGTCGAACGGATGGTGGAAAATGATGGAGAAGAACAAGTTTTCGAATATGAGCACCCTGAAAACGGGAGGAAGATCATCGATAGTTTTACCGCCACTTATGATTTCGTTGACCAGATAGAACGGGACAAGATAATCATCTCTGAATATGATGGGGAAAAGAAAACGAGAGAGACCGCGATAGAAGAGACCCTCACTTTTTATTTTCCCAGAGAACTGAAAGTGATCCTGAGATGTCAGGGATTCGAGATCTTGGAGGAAAGAGGGTCATTACATGAAAACGTACCAATAACTGAAGATAGCGAAGAGATGATTTTATTCTGCAGGCCTAGGGATTGATATACCTAGAATAAAAAAAGAAGATAAGTATTTTAGATCACACTCAGGATTTCAACTCTTCAAATACTGCCTCGACGTTTTTTCCGGTCTCGTCGACTATCTCCTGCCAATTCTCGTTGTTCGGCGCTATACCGATCAATCTAGCGACCTGCATGATCGATAGGTGATATACCCTCTGTTTGCCGGGTTCTTCCTCCCATATCACCATATTGCAAGGAAAGAGACCTCCCATCTTCATCGTTTCGTCCAGAGTGCGGTCCGCTATGGCGGGATTGCATGCACCTAAAACGTAATACGGGTCTCTATCCGCGTCCACTTTTTTGTTCAAGAGCTCAGAAGGTGAAAATTCAACCATTATGCCGAAGCCATTGTTCTCGCACGCTTCTCTAACTCGTTCTATAGCTTCTTCATGGCTCATCTTTAAAATTGTCGTCTTCTCCCCGATATCTTCCGATCCCAGTTTATCCGGATCAATCTTCAGCCCCATAAATAACTCTATGCGACTCGTAAGATAAAAAGTCTATGTAGGATCAAAGTCGATCCTCGAGCGGTTGAGCTACTACGGTTTTTTTTCTGTTTTCAAGTTTTAGCTAGCTCGAATTCTATATTAGATAGGTCATCTAGAGATGATGTTTCTTCGTTGTTGGCGATCTCTATACCTACGACTCTCATATCCTCGTCATAATCGAGTATAACGCCGTTTGAAACTTCCTCGCATTCGACTACATCACCTTCTGCCAGTCTAAAATAAAGACTTTCGTTTTCTGTGTCTAATTTAACTCTCATATTATCTCCTCCGTCCGGGTCCGGAATCAAGGTCGGGTTTTAATCAATCAGTACTTAGGGTCCTAGATTCGAATCGAAAGGAACTATAAAAAACATGGTGTGATAAATTATCTAGATAATCCGGTTTTTAAATAACCTATCGTAAGATCACTGATGTCTTTGATACCAAAACTATTTAAGCATCAGGATAGGTCCTTATCTAGATGATAAGAAAGGAGGTGAACTAGAATGAAAGGAAGAGTGAAATTCTTCAACGATATGAAGAACTACGGTTTTATCGAGCCAGAAGACGGTGAAGAGGATCTATTCGTCCACCGCAGCGAATTGGAAGATGCGAACTTTCTCCAAGAAGACGATGAAGTCGAATTCGAAATAGGTGAAGGAGAAAGAGGACCTAGAGCTGAAAAAGTCAAGAAAATTTAGATCACCCTTTTTTCCAGCGCATGTTGGTCAAGGTTTTTCTTTTGATTTGCGATCATGGTGTTTATCTGGGTATCATAGGAGATCCATCTTATCGTTCTGAAGGTCAGATACTAAAAATCTTTTACTANTTTTTTATCTTTTAAAAACAAAACATTTTTTATTTTTGATATACACTCATCGCCTACTATTATCCCTTTCTCATCACTATGGGGTCAGCAAATGTTATAAAATTCGATGCTTTCTGTTATATCATGGGAAAAGAAACTGTAGATAAAGAAAAAGCATCCGAGTACATCAAGACTGTCAGTGAGCGGATAGCTCTTTTACACCTTTCTTACGCTAAGACCCTTACAGAGGAACTTGGTGAAGATAAGGGAAAAGAACTGGTGGTCGAGGCGATAAAGCGTTACGGTGAATATATCGGGGATGCGAGAAGAGAAGAGATAAAGGAAAAAGGACTGCCCACATCACCTGAAAATTTCAGTCAAGGAGAGTGTCTCAGCATCCCTCCGTTCGGTATGCACACGAAGATAGAAAGAGACGGCGAGAAGATGAAGGCCTATGGTTGTGTCCTTGGACGCTTGTGGAAGCGATATGGAGAGGAAGAGCTGGGGAAGCTTTATTGTTATGTCGATGCAGCTAAATACATGGCCTATAACGAAGATCACGTCCAGACCCACACCAAGGCTTTGTCTGCAGGAGATGAGTTCTGTGAGTTCGAGATCAAACCGTCCACTGAAAAACAGAAGAAGCTCTTTGAAGATGATAGTGAGGACTTTTCAAAAGTGGACGAATACTTGGAGGAAGATTGATATCCTTTCATACAGATAGAAAGAAAAAGTTTAGATAAATCAATCTAGATACCGGAGCGTGTCAGTGAAAAAGATAGATGAACTCCTAGATACTAAAAGATTCCATCTCTTGTTGATAGTTTCTAGTCTGTTCTTGTTTTTTGTAGCTCTCGCAAAAACAGAGATGGGGGCTCCGGAATCTTCGGTCTTCTGGTATGTATCACGGGTGCACTTCACTTTCTGGCCGGGTCTGCTACTGGCGGCATTTTCCATGATACTATCGATCAGAAATAAGCGAACTTACCTAGCATTTATAAGCATCTTGCTGCCAGTATTTTACCTTTATACTTTTCCTAATTTAGCTCACGAAATGATCCCGGTATTCGACGTTTACCATGTCATACCTTCCGTGTTTTCTATAATGGAAACGGGGTCCTGGGATGCAAATGCTATAACTTTTCCGGGATCACACATCTACCAGGCGTCAAGTGTCATAGTACTCGATATTGAACTTTTCACTTATGCGCGGTTGTTCCCAACGCTTCTGGCGTTTTCCATCGTCATCTTCATATATACCATCTCAAGACGGATCTCTGCAAGATGGGCTCCTATAGCACCCCTAGTGTTCCTCTCTCTGAACTGGTACATGGAATACCATCTTGCAAGACAGCCTTTCACCGTTATGTTATGGACGGCCTTTTGGCTGACGCTGTTCTTGTATGTGGAAAAGCACGACTACAGGTTGGGTATCTTGTCAGCGTTCATTCTTTTCGCTTTAGTTCCCTCGCATCCAGGGATGCTAATAATAGTCGGCTTCAATATGGTATTTTTGACGCTTGCCGTTTTTATCTCTTTACGTGATAGTGAGAAAGAATTCTATTTCAAGCCTGTGATCCCTCTTATATTCGTGTTCGTGGCCGCGGCCGGTATTTTTTATACTTTTGTCCCCAGCATAAACAGTTATGTGGATTCCGTGATCGAAGACTTCATGGATAATGGGACCGTAAGATTATCTTTTGGAGGACCTGCTTCGACGAGTATCCAGTACCAGTTCGTCAACAGACTCAGGATGTTAGCAGGGATATTCCAGTCGTTACTCGCGCTGCTGGGTGTTTTAGCTCTATACAGAAAGGTCTCTAAACGAGCACTCTTGATCGGTGGATGGTTCTTCTCAGTAAATCTATGGCTCGTTTATCCCTTCACACACCAGGGGCGTTATATAGAAAGGGCTTTTCTTGCCGCACTGATCCCGGCGTCCGTGCTATCCGTCGCTTTATTGAAATATTACGCTCCTAAAAATCTAGATCTCAGGAACTTTTTGAGGGTCTCAATCGTTGTTATCTTGGTAGCGTTCCTGCTTGTCGTCCCGATCACCAAGAACAGTATCGACGCGATAGAGACCCCGTCGAGATCATCTTATGAGGCGGGAAAATTCATCGAGCGGAATTCAGATGAGAGGGTTCACATAACTGATACTCACGAGGGCATGTTCCGATATATAGAGATGTCAGCAGGTTCAGAAAGGAAGTTTCGATCAAGGGGTACTCATCCTGAAGAACAACCATATGGTTATCCTATCCCCAGGACCGATAGCACGGAGCTCTCGCCTATGATGTTCACCGATTATTTCAACAATTACGTTCAGATAAGGTACGGGAATTCAACTGCCGTCAGAGATATAGAGAGACTTGAAGAGAGGTATTCAAGGACATCTTCAAGGGTTTACGATTCGGGAGGGAGCAGAGTCTATATCAATCCCTGAATTCTGTGAACCATCTTTCAGAAATATCTACACAGTCTCTTAGAGAGAGATATTTCGATGAGGCCGAACCTGTCTTAAATATCTTCACTTCTTTCTCCTTTTCAAATTCCTCACCGATCTCGTTGAACTTATCATCTCTGTATTTGATATCCTTATACTCCTTCCAGACTCTATCTCCGTCTTCGATTATAGGACCTCCTTGGGCCACTTCTTCAGTTCCTGGAGCCCTGTACTCTCCAAGATGAAAGCTCGTATTTCTCTCGTAATCCACTCCTAGAAGTAGTATATCGGCGTCCAACTCGTATAGACGAGCCAGGGGGGAATCTTCCCCGAGAGGAAAGTCCAGTGGATGGTCTTTAGTGATCATATCAGCATCGGGACCTTTTGCGGCGAAGGATACCGTGGGATGTGAGCTTCTAACTACCTTAGATGACTTCCTGAAAACTTCAGGTATCATACCTACGCTCCCGACCGGAGTCATCTCTGTATCAAAAGCAGGCATCTCGGCTCTTATCGTTTCCCACCATGATTCAGGGACCGGGGGATTCTCCCAGCGTGATGGATCGGACAGACCACCGGAAAAAGTGGGCATCACAAGAGTCCCGGGCGATACCACTTCTACCAATGCTTCAACGACCGCTTGAGCTCCTCCACATACCCATCCTAGAGAGCTGAGAGAAGAATGAACGAGTAAGATCTCTGCTCCATCAACTCCTCCATCTAATAGATCTTTTTTCAAACTTTGAACAGTCCTAGGTTCGTCTGTTTTTTCAACGACTTCTCGTTCGCCCATAGATAACATTTAAAAATTCAAGAGATTTAAAACCTTCTAAGAGGATAACTGGGATCGACTCTCTCCCCAGGGTATATGATGAATCCGACTTCAGGGTCTTCCTCGACTGGCTCGAAGATATATCTATCTCCAAAAGACACTTCGACCTTTTCATCGGACTCAAAGGCTCCTAAGGCTTCGTCCATCGGACCTCTTGGGTTGAGAGCCCATATGAGGAAGAGCTGACTATAACGATGATCACCACCAAAACAACAAGGCCGATCTTACGCCATTTAGAAGTGGATAACCGATCTTTGATCCTCTTAAGACCTTTCATCTCATCGTAGAAAATATCTGACCTTTTATAACGTTAACTCTGCTGTAAATCTTTCCGAAATCATTATTAAAGCCTTCGTCATTCTGTAATCGGGAGATAAGATGACCGATGAAGACATAACTTTGGAGGAATTTATAGAAAAACTGAACTACGATCTGGAGTGGGAGTACGCAGCTGCGATCCAGTACATCCAGCATCAGGCGGTGATTTCCGGTGCCGCTTTCGATAATATCGCAGATGAACTTGCGATCCATGCGAATGAAGAAATACAGCACGCGATACAGATAGCGGATCAGATCGATTACCTGGGAGGAGAACCGAGTGTGAATATTCAAGATATCAGGGTAGACGAAGACGCAGAAACCATGCTCAAACAAGATCTTGAGGGTGAGAGGGACGCTATAGGAAGGTACAAGAAGAGGATAAGGCAGGCAGAGGCACTAGATGAATACGCTACAGCACAGACAATCAGGAACATACTCGTTACAGAACAGGAACACGAGATGGATCTTATGGATGCATTAGATCTATAAAAACACCTTTCCCTTCATTTTTTCAGATCCTTTAAGTAGCTAGAGATCAGAAGTATTATTTTTTGACTACGGCATCATACGAATATAAGAGTCACCATCATGACTAACATACCTAAAAATAGACCGATATTGGAGGTGTGTTCATCCCCGTAATCTCTAGAGATAGGCAGCAGTTCATCGAAGCTTATGAATACCATTATGCCTCCAACGAAGGCCAGTGTGGCGTTCAAGATCGCTTCTGTCAGGAACGGATACAATATCAAAAATCCGATCAAGGCACCCGCCGGTTCAGCTAACCCGGAGAGTAGAGAGTAGCCAAAGCCTTTAGCCCTTGATTTTGTAGAATAAAATATGGGTACAGCGACGGCGATACCCTCCGGTATATTGTGAACTGCGATGGCGATCGCGATGGGTATCCCGAGGGATACGTCAATTAGAGAAACTGTGAACACAGCCATGCCTTCAGGGAAATTGTGGAGGGCTATACCGACAGCTGTCAAAACCCCGGCTTTTTTCAATTTGGATTCGGTCTCGCTGTCGAAAGATGTATCTATCTTTTCTTTGTGGAACGGTTCCGGCTCTGTATCGATGTGCATGTGCGGTATCAACTTGTCTAGAAAAAACATGAACAATATCCCGATAAAGAATGCCAGGTTGGCGAGAAAGAATCCAACTGTCTCCATAGATTCCAGAAGGAGTTCGACCATCGAGATGTATATCATCACTCCGGCGGCGAACCCGAGTAAAGGTGAAAGATAGCTGAGCTTCGGTTTGCGGATAAAGAACACGACCAAACCGCCTATACCAGCGGAAAGACCGGCGAAGGTAGTCAGCAAGAAAGCTATCTGTAGATCTGTCAATTTTTCACCATCGATGGTACGGGTTTCTAGGGATCAGTACCCATAGGATAAGATAAAGGAGTATAGCTGTGCCCAGAGACGCTATAGCTATGATAACGGCGATTATCCTTACGATCACAGGGTCGATATTGAAGTATTCGCCTATACCACCGCACACTCCACCGAGGAGCTTATCTCTTCCAGAGCGGTACAATCTTTTGATATTTTGACCTTCTTTCCATCTTTCATCTCCATCATCCATCGTCTCGAAATCTCCTTCTGATCTCATATCTTCATTCGTCATCAGTACTAGATAGAACAATATCATCAAGAGAACAAATATAGTTAAAAGATTTTCGATTATAAATGATATGGACCTATCTATGAGATAGATATCTGGCTCCATCAGGAGGATCAAACGGGCGATGATCCATATCCAGATGGTCAAAGATAGTGATTTGAATACTGGAGATATGTATCTGCTCTTGCGGGGAGATAACTTGGATAAATAAGAGAAATAATTGAACAGTAGTAACAATAAGAAGAAAATCCCTATATGATCTAGGATGAAATCTGCGACCGTAGTGAAAGCCGGAGCTGGGATCCTCCCGCCTAGCCAGTTCAGTATCCAGATCAGCACACCCAATATTATGAGGCCTACTAGACTCCACAGGAATGGACCGGCAAGGCCGAATGGACTTTTATATCTAGATCGAACGCCGCTTTCAAATCTTTCCACGTCCTCACTCAGCCTATCGCCCAAATCCTCCATCTCTTCCCCGAAATCCTCCATCCTTTCTTCTAGGCTCTTAGCCATATACGATCTTTTCATGGTGATCAAAATTTAAAAACTTATCCGTTGTTGATTTTTGCAGTAATATTATATACACATCTAGGAAATCAAGTATATATGGATGAAAGCGGATCAGGAACAGATAGATACCAGGTTTTGATAGTCGAAAATGATTTTGAGATATCTGATCAACTCGAAAGGATCTTAAAAAATAACAAGAGGTTCAATTGTGAGGTGACCACTGTAGCGAAGGGAGAGGTAGGTTTAGATTATATCAATGATCGTGCGTATGATCTCGTCCTATCTGATTACGCTATGGACGATATGGACGGTATCGACTTCTTTAGGAGGCTCGAGCAGGAGAGTTCTTCTCAACCTCTGAAGTTCCTGATAATGGAAGAAGAAGATCCACACTTGGGTGAAAAAGCTATTAGAGATGGTTATATAGACGGTTACATAGAGAATCCCTGGAACAGTCAAGAGGTCAAATACGTAGTTTGTCAGAGATTAGAGCGCATAAAAGTTTTAGATGAAAACGAGCGACTTGATGTTGATAACGTTTCTGAGGCATTAGAAACTGTAAAAAAGTTCCAGGATAAGATAACGGTGGATTCTGAGACATCTACTGAGAAGGAAACTTTGATCTTTGAATTCGGATCTAGTGCTGAATTCAACAAGTTTTCTTTCGAATTGAAGAGGATGAAGAATATCCAGATACTTGATGTTCATATCTTTGAAGATAAATATGTGATAAATGTAGGATTATATCCTAAGTCATACGAAAAGATAAGGTAGGCGTTCGATCATTGCGATTTTTAAAAAAGATTTAAGTAATAAGGCTCGATTAAATCACCGTATGCCGAAGAAAACAGGAGACAAAAAAAGTGAATTGGTCGCCACCCGATTGACACCTCCCCTGAAAAAGGCCGTTGAAAAGGAAGCTAGAAGGGAAGGTCGAGATGTTTCGGAGTGGCTGAGAAATCTGTTGATAGAGGAGTTGAGAGAAAGGAACAGTCTCCCTGACAGGCTCTCTTTAGGAGATCTGGAGGATAATAGATGACTGACAGAGTTTCTACTGGGATAAATAAATTGGATAATTTGATCGGTGGAGGTTTCGTCGAAGGGTCTTTTGTCTTACTCTCAGGTGAACCCGGAAGTGGCAAGACCATGCTCTCGAACACTTTTCTCGGAGAGGGATTGAGGAAGGGCGAGAACTGTATTTATGTTACCTTCGTCGAACCGGAGGAAAAGATCTACGAGTACGGTGAAAATCTGGGTATAGACTACACCAAATACAAGGATGGAGGTAAGTTCAAAGTATTGGACAGACCCGTCGGAGAAGAGATGCACGTTGAGGACTTGACCACCGAGATCGTAGACGAAGTCAACAACATGAACTGTAAGAGACTGGTCATAGATAGTCTATCTGCATGGATACTAGGTTTCCCCGAGGGGCAGAAAAAGAGGAGGCTGGTGAGAACTCTTTCTAGACTTTTAGACAGGATAAACTGTACCTGGATAGGTATAGTCGAGCATACCCCTACCGTTTCAAAGGCTTCTTTTGAGGAATATTTAGCGGATTCCGTACTGTATATGGAGACAAAGTTCAAAGACGACTTCCTGAAGAGAGAATTGAAGATAATGAAGATGAGGGGCAGTGATCACGCGCGAGAAGCCTATAAATACACAATAGATAACAACGGCATCAAGATCGAGGGTCCTAAATCGAAGGCTTCTTGGAGTTGAATAAGGAGATGGGATAACCAATGGATGATGATCTACCAGATGAGATGAAAGTTTTGTTCGTGGACGATGATAAATTACTCCTTACCCAGACGAAGATATTTTTGGAGAAGTCCGATTATAAATTCGACGTTGACACAGCTAGAGATGTTGGAGAAGCTCTTGAGCTCATAAAAGAGATCGAATACGATGCGGTCATATCGGATTACAAGATGCAAAAGCGTGACGGTCTAGACCTTCTCCAGGCGGTCAGAAAGAAAAATGCTGAGATGCCGTTCATAATGTTCACAGGTAAAGGAAATGAAACCGTAGCCCAGGAAGCTCTCAACCTGGGAGCCAACAGATATATCCGGAAGCAGGGAGACGCTCGTTCTCAATACGATAAGCTTGCGGAAGCTCTGGTGGAAGAGATATCGATGTATCGTTCTTGAATCTGTCAAAAATTGATGTTGGAGTGTAAATTCTATGGATGATCCAAAACCAGATGGTAAGAAGGTTCTTTTCGTGGAGGACAATAAGCTGCTCCGTACTCAGACCAGGATAAACTTGGAAAGTTTATCCAAGGATTTTGAGGTCGATACCGCCTCAAATGTAGGAGAAGCCCTGGAACTCATCGAAGAAAAAAAATACGACGCTATTATTTCTGATTATATGATGAAAGAACGTGACGGATTGGATCTATTGAGGGCTGTCAGAGAAAATGATGAGGACCTACCATTCATCATGTTCACCGGTAAGGGAGATGAGACAGTGGCTCAAGAAGCCTTAAATCTTGGAGCGAACAGGTACATAAGAAAAAAAGGTGAGGGAAAGTCACAGTATGATGAACTCGCCGAGGCATTGATAGAGGAGATCTCGGGTTAGTCAACGGTAGATTTTTGTAATAATTTTTTTTATAAAAATTGATTTTACCTTCTTTGCTATATAAGTGTTTACAAGTGTTAATTTCTTGTTATCTTCTTGTCGGATAAAGACGGAACTATTGTTATTGAAAAAGTTTTATATAAATATAGGTATGTACACATTATCGGTGTAACGACATGAGCAAGAACACGAAAAAGAAAAACGCGATTCGGTTCGGTGCGATAGCGATAGCCATATTGATAGTCGGTGGTGCTTTCAGCGTGTGGGCGCTGAGCACACAGGCAGAAGCTAGTGGAACAATCGGTGAAGTCATGGAAGACGGGATAGAAGTTTCGCCTGGTGATGATGATGGAACAGAATTACTGGAGGACTCAGTTGCCGGAAGGCCAGGTACAGTTAATACCCCTTTTGAACTCTATACCATCGATGATACCGATGCACTCGACGGAGCAGATTACGTAGCTATAGTATATCTGGTAAATGGCGCAGAACTCATGGATGAAGGGATGAGATACTTGACGTTGGATTTTGAATTCAATGGTCAAGAGCAGACGTTGACCCTAGAGAACGGTCGAGTGGCATTCGAGTTTACAGAGGGCGATCTCAACGGAGAAGAATCTGTTGAAATAACAGGTGGATCCTACGGAAGCCATCCATTCGCTGAATTTAATGAAGATGTCGAATTCGTAATAGACGTTGAAGGAGCCTAAAGATCTAGCGTACTAACACATATGGACACATCAGACACATTTCCCCCCCTAACCCTCTCCCGGACCAAACAAAATTGGTGGGCCTTTCGCACCCACCGGAAAAACCTTTCCCCAAAAATCTTTCATTTATGCTC
>SL_8KL_010_SEDDRAFT_10000566_pt1 | contig 32254 bp, 33 predicted proteins | sample SodLakKL_010_SED_4_FD_11160 | JGI IMG/M metagenome (IMG submission 11160)
TCATTCACGAAAAGGACTAATTCCCATCTTCTCTTTCGGTCAAGAAGAAACTAAATTTAACTCACTTCGTTCAAACAGAAATTTCGTTATTCGTCTTCTTTTCCTCAATGCGAGGATGGAGTCCTTTTAATGTTCATATCAGCTGACAGCAACATATACTTAAACTTAACAACGGTTATGGAGGAGAACCAAAAAAATGGTTTTAAAGGAGGATTTTTATGCAGGGTTACAAAAAGCTCATAATTGATCTTGCGGAGAAAAATGAGAATTATATTCAAAAAAATATCGGAGATTATGACATATATGAGAGCTCACTGCAGTCCAGAGCTGGTTCCTGGTTCTTTATGGCCCACAATAAGGAAGAAAAAAAGCTGTTTATCGTAAACGAGAGCAGCTGTTTTGATCAATTTCGGGGACAGGAAAAAAAGATAGCCGGCAGTAAGGTTAAAATGGTATCTCTCAATCATGAAAATGCTGAAATATTAAGGGAATTTTTTCCTTTTACTGCTCCGGAAACAATCGGCAGACAGGGGGTCAGTCTGGGCCTGGGGGACAGGCTGGGTCTGGCTTCACCGGGACATATTGATACAGTCCGGGATAAAAATATCACTCCGGTGCTTGCCCAGCAGTCTATTCGGGAACTTGATCTGACCGAAAGGACTTATGAAGATGTTCTTGATGCCGCTTCCTGGGCCGTTTTTCAGGAAAACTATCAGGATGGTTTTGGGGCTGATGGGGATCACCTGAAGAGTGAAGAAGAGGTTAATATGGCCCTGGATATAGGTTTTACCATGATTACCCTGGATGGTTCTGAACATATCGATAACAGTATTGAACAGCTGGATTCACAGCAGATAAGTAAAAAATACGATGATCTCATCAGTCAAAAAGAGGCTGTTGGAGAGCTTGAAAAAATGTATCTCGGGAACTCCTTTGCACTGCCCGGGGGACAGCAGATAAAATTCAGCAGGGAGCAGTTCCAGAAAATAGTTTTAATTTATTTTGAGCTGTTAAATTTTGCCGAAGAAATTTACCGGCGGACAATTGCTCTTCTGGATAGAGATATTGATTTTGAACTGTCAATAGATGAAACTGCCACTCCCACTTCCCCGGAAGCCCATTATTTTACTGCTTCTGAACTGGACAGAAGGGGTCTGCAGATAAACAGTCTGGCCCCCAGATTCTGTGGAGAGTTCCAGAAAGCGATTGATTATATCGGGGATCTGGATCGATTTGAGAGTGAATTTCAGGTACATGCTGAGATTGCAGAGGAATTTGGCTATAAACTGAGTATTCATTCCGGCAGTGATAAATTTTCTGTTTATCCTATTATTGGGCGGTATACAGACCAGCGTGTTCATGTTAAAACTGCTGGAACAAATTGGCTGGAGGCCATCTGGATTATTGCTGAAAATGATCCGGAGTTATACCGGGAACTGCATAAATACGCCCGGAATAATTTTGCGGAAGCCACTCAGTATTATCATGTGACCACCGATCTGGACCAGATACCTTCGGTGGAACAGCTGAGTGACCGGGAACTTTTGGATCTCCAGAATAATGAAGATGCCCGACAGTTAATTCATATTACCTATGGAGTTATTTTAACCGCCCGTAAGGAAGATGGTAGTTATCTGTTCCGGGATCGGCTGTATAAATTCTGGCGGGAGCATGAAGAGGAATACCGCAGGGCTCTGCAGCAGCATATTGGCCGCCACATAGAAGAGCTGGGTCTGGCCTGAGCCCGGGTTGAAGCTGATCTGATAGGTTAAAGTATTGATTTTAGTGCAGAGGGAAGTAAGTGTTTTGATTAAGGTAAGGGATCTGTAAATTATAGTATTTATTCCTGCAGGGAGGGGATCCGCTTTCTGCAGGATTTTGTTTGGAGACCACTGGTATTAGAGAAGTTCATTTACATATCACAGGAAGGAAAAAGGGAGGAAAGACAAAATATGAGGGATTACAGAAAATATCGTTTTTTATCTTTTAATATTAAAAATAATTATGCGGAGTCCGGCCGACATGTCTGGGAAAAACGCCGGCAGGGTGTAAGCGGTGTTTTGAAATTTCATCAGATTACCGCTGCCGGGCTGCAGGAGGCTCTTATTGATCAAATTCAGGATCTACAGGAAAAATTACCCGGTTATGGCTGGTTAGGAGCTGGTCGGGATGATGGTCAAAAACAGGGAGAATTTAATCCTATCTTTTACCATAAAGAGTGCCTGAAAGTTAAGCAAAATGATACTTTCTGGTTATCTGAAAATCCATCTGTTCCCGGTCAAAAAGGCTGGGATGCTGTCTGCAGCCGGATAGTCACCTGGGCTAATTTTGAAGACCAAAAAACAGGAGAAAAATTTTATTTTTTTAACACCCATTTTGATCATGTGGGAACTGAAGCCCAAAGGGAGAGTGCCTATCTGCTTAAAAGCAAAATTAAAAAGATCAGTGAGGGGGGCCCGGTAATTGTCAGCGGGGATTTTAATGTACCTCCTGAGAATCGGGTTTATAAAATTATGGTAGGCCGGGATTCTGTCAATCTGCAGGACAGCCGGATGATCTCCCGGGATCATTCCCACGGCCCTGATTCTACCTTTCATGGTTTTGAGGGCCTGGATGAAAATCCCCAGAAGGACCGGATTGATTATATTTTTGTGAATGACCATGTTCAGGTTCTTAAGGAAGGTGTGCTTACCGACCGCCGGGAAAATGGTTATATATCGGACCACTATCCTGTTCTGGCCGAAATTATATTTGACCGGACCTCATGTGAAAAATGAAAATAAAATAACACTTGACCTCCAGAACATATGTATGGTAAAATGATTTTACATCGAATACATGTTCGCCCCGGAGCTCTAAAGGCAGCTGGCAAATATTAAATTATACCAAAATGAAGAATGCTGGAAGAATAGAATCCTGAAATAACAGGATGCTGCTGCAGAGCAGGTTTTTAGCCCGGGGCTATTTTCTGGAGGGGTTTTTATGTCTATCAGTGATTTTTTCGTCTCAGAAATTGATTACGACCAATTACCCGATGAGAACATACTGTGTGTGGATATGAAGTCTTTTTATGCCAGTATAGAATGTTCTCGACGGGGTCTGGATCCCTTTACCACCTGCCTGGCTGTTGTGGGAGATCGCAGCCGCCGGGGATCTGTTGTACTGGCGGCTACACCCCGGGTAAAGGAAAAATATGACCTGGGGACCGGAAGTCGTCTTTATGAAATACCAGAAAATTCAGAAATAAAGGTGGTGGAAGGACGTATGGGAGTTTACCTTCGAGTTTCTACCGCTTTAACCCGGCTGTTTACCGAATTTGTGCCCTTTGAGGCCATACAGGTATATTCTATTGATGAGTCCTGGCTGCAGCTGGATAATTCTCCCGAACGGCTGGGGGACAGCTGGGAGACAGCACGTCAAATACGGCAGGCGCTTAGGGAAAAATTTGATCTGCCCTGCAGTATGGGGCTGGGTCCTAACATGTTTTTGTCCAAAGTAGCCATGGATATTGAGGGCAAAAAGAGGGGGCTTGTGGAGTGGAGATATGAAGATGTGCCCGACAAATTGTGGCCAATACCTCTGGAGGAATGCTGGGGTATTGGCCACAAACTGGCCCAAAAATTTAGACAGGGTGGGGTCAAGACGGTGGGGGATCTGGCCCGGCTGTCCCGTTCCTATCTGGAACAGCGTTTTGGGATCATGGGCAGTCAGCTTTATTATCACGCCCGGGGTATTGATCTTTCACGGGTAAGAGACAAATTCACCCATCAGCCCCGAAATCTGGGTAAAGGAATTACTCTGTTTAAGGATTACACAGATCCGCGTGAGATTAAAACCGTGATTTTTGATCTCAGTGAACAGGCCGCCCATCGGGCCCGGGAGTATAATTTGATCGGGAAAACTGTTAGCCTGGGGATTACCTACAGTCATCGGGAATTAGAAAAGGGTTTTTACCGCCAGAAGACGAGACCGGAATATACCAATCTCACCGGTGATATATATGAAACCTGTGTCGAATTGTTCGCAGAAAATTATGAAGGACAGGCTGTGCGTCGGGTGCGGGTAACTCTGGGCAATTTTGTTAAAGATTCTTCTCTGCGTTTGAATTTATTTGCCCCCGGGAAGATAAATCAGGTTGAGCTGGGGCAAATTAAAGATGAACTGGAAAAAAAGTTTGGCCCCCGGGCTTTATTTTTTGCCCGCAGCCTGCTGGGGGGCGGTGTTAGAGAGCGTATCAAAAAAACTATAGGCGGCCAGCGCAGATAAGACGGGATAAGGCGGGCTATTCCACTATTCCAATAACGCCAGTCCAGATAACAGGCCCCTCTGCTTATTGGGCCTGTAAAATCAATTCTTTTTTTCCGGACCCGGTCAGACATTTTTTTAAGTGGGTGGTATTTTTTTCGGTGGGATTCAGCCATATTTTTTCTTCTGCTGGAGATAGAATTACCGGCATTCGGGGGTGAATGGGTTTGATTTTCCGTACAGCAGAAGTGGTAATAATACAGTATGAGGGCCGGGATTTGCCGTCATCGGTTTGATATACTTTATAAATAGCGGCCAGTGAAAAGAGGTCTTCTTTTTTTAGGGATATTTTGTATTTTATTTTACCTTTATTTGTATCCTGCCATTCATAAAAAGAGGTGACCGGAACCAGACAGCGCCGTTTGTAGAAAGAATCACGGAACGTCGGTTTGTTTTCAACGGATTCCCCCCGGGCATTAATAATTAAACTGCTGGCAAAAGAAGGAGAAAAACCCCAGTGGTATAATGCAAGCCGTTTTTGAGTATGCTCCTGATTTTCCGGCAGAATGACGGGGGCCTGTCCGGAAGGAAAAATTTCTTCGGAAGGAGAAAAATTCAGCCCCTCAAAAGCTTCGTAAGGAAGGTCATACCTTTGTCTGAGTTTTTCAGCTGTACACTGCAGGGCATAACGTCCACACATATTATACACCTTCTTTAAAGTTTGTAGGTTGTACCGGTTAGTTATTAATTATAATTTTTTGTCTCTAAATATACAATTAACTAAAATACATGTGATTCCTGCAAAAAATTTTTATTTTATGAAGCTGAAATCATAATTAATTACACAGGAGGTAGAGGTAGTTATGATTAAAGACCGCGGGAATAAAAAATGGGTCTCCCTGATGCTGGCCGAACACCGCAGGGCTCTTAAAAAATTAAAGGAGCAGGATAGAAAGCAGGAAAAACCGGAGTTTTTTCCTGAATACCGCCGGGAAATTGATTATAAACTGCAGAAAGCCCAGTTTGAAAATAAGCGGATAGAGGTGACTTATTTTAATAATGGTCAGCAGAAAAAAGTGCGGGGTGTAATCAAAATGTGTCTCCCCCAGAAAAAAATTCTTATTATCAAACAGCATGAACCGCAGCCGGAACAGACCTATCATCTGGAGATTGAAAATGTTCTGGAGATTAAAATTTTATGATATTTAATAAGGAGACAGGGAGGGAAAAATATGTTTTTACAGAATTAATAAAACAGGAAAATATAATTAAAGTACACAGCTATAGCTGTAAAGGCCATTGGAAAATTTTTAACAGATTTAATCTCGACCAAAAACAAATATTAGTGAGGAGGAATATATATGACTTTAGATAATTATCGCCGTCTGGGACGTACCGGTCTTGAAGTATTTCCCGTGGGTTTTGGAGGTATTCCCATTCAGCGTCTCGATACTTCCCGGGCCGTAGAGGTGGTTCGTGAGGCTCTAAAACAGGGCATTAATTTTATTGATACAGCCCGGGCTTATTCGGATAGTGAAGAAAAAATAGGCCAGGCTCTCGAAAATATTGAGAAAAAAGTTTATATAGCGACCAAGACTCCGGCGGAAGACAAAAAAGGAGCTTTAGAAGATGTGGATCTGAGCCTGAGTAAGCTGGGGGTTTCTGTTGTTGACATTTACCAGCTTCACGGAATAAATGACAGAGAAAATCTCAAAAATGTAATGGGCAGCAGTGGTGCCCTGGCCGGGTTAAAACAGGCTCAGCAGGACGGTAAGATAGATTATATTGGAATAACCGGTCATAATGATGACATACTGCTGGAGGCTTTAAAAACAGGGGAATTTGCAGTAGTACAGTTCTGCTATAATTATATAGAAAATGAGTGTGAAGAAAAATTAATTGATTACTGTAAACAGAATAATGTTGGTATGATAGCCATGAAACCGCTGGCCGGAGGGCGTTTAAATAATGCCTCTGCTGCTCTAAAATATGTGCTCCAGGAGCCGCAGGTTGTTCCCGACCCTGGAATGGAGACCAGAGAAGAAGTTAAGGAAAACACTTCCCTTGTTTATGATAATTTTGAACTTACAGAGGAAGAAAAAAATATTATTGCAAATGACAAGGAACAACTGGGGACTCAGTTTTGCCGCCGCTGTGATTACTGTCAGCCCTGCCCGGAAGATATTCCCATTTCAGCTGTCCTGAGAGCTGAATCTTTTATCAATAGAATGCCGGTAGACCAGGTTACTGATCCGGAAGGATGGGTCAGAAAATCTTTCGTAAAAGCAGAAGAGTGTACATCCTGCCGCCAGTGTGTGGAAAGATGTCCTTATGATCTGCCTATTCCGGAATTAATTGAAGAAAATCTTCAAATAATGAATGAATTTTTGGCCGCTCATTAATTTAAATTAATTTTTTATGGTATGAATATCAAGTTTGTTCTTTTTATATTACAGAATTTTAATCAGGTCAGACTCGCTCTTAAACAGGGGTGGACAGGAGGTCTGGATATCAGTTATAATTAAAAATTTATAATTAAAAAAAGAAAAATGAGGACATTTGTCCGGTCTTTAACAGTACAAATAGTCCACATTAGCAATCATTACATTTGTCCTCCCCATATATTTGATACAAAAAGTGTAGAATTGAGTAGGGGAGGACAAATGTCCTAAATGTAAAAAATTTATTTAAAAATGTTTAAAAAATCAGGATCATTATTTTTAAAAAGTAAAATAAAAAAAGCCCCGGCCTAAACCGGGGCTCTGTTATTCATTTCTGCAGAAAACTGTCTGGTTGTGCAGAAATTTTGTTAGCAGTTGGTCAGTTAACTTTTATGAGGATACTCTGTTTAGTTCTGAGGCAAGTTCATCATCTTTATAAAGATAACTTACCTTTTTATCATTAACGGCATTTCTTTCAAAAAGAGCTCCATTACATTTACGACAATACACATCACCGGAAAAGTTAAGTGTGCCACAGGAGCTGCATTTGATTTTTCTACTCATCTTAATCACCCTTTCTTATAGGCTTATTGTTCTTCTTATAAGGTTCGCTTACATTATACATAAATAAGTAATTTTGTCAAGCACAAAAATGAAGTTTAAATATTAAGTTAATTCATATAATGTTCAATATATCATATAATCATATATTTTTAAACAAAGTTTAGGGTGATAAACATTATTAACATACCGGTTATAATACCCAGAGTCACCTGGTGAGGGTCACTTTCCTTAAAGGATAAGGGCAGTAGTTCATCCAGGCTGATAAAGACCATAATACCGGCCACAAAACCCAGAGCCAGGTGGACGACATATTCTGTTAATAGGCCGCGAAACAGCAGCATGATAATCAGGGCGCCCACGGGTTCGGCAAGACCGGCAGCCAGAGAATACCCAAAGGTTTTTTTGCGGTTATTGGTGGCATAAAAGATGGGCATACCAATAGCAAAACCTTCCGGGATGTTATGTAAAGCAATGGCCACGGTCAGGGCGATACCCAGTCTGATATCATATATAGCTGAAATAAAAACAATTATTCCTTCCGGAAAATTGTGCAGGGCAATACCGATAGCGGTCATCAGGCCGGCAGAAAGTACTTCCTGCTGGTCGCCTGATTCTCTGTTGGGTCCACTTTCAGCATTCATTTCCATATCCTGATCTGAAGGATGAAGTATCTTTTCCGCAATATAGGTGTGAGGAACTAAAAAATCAACCAGCATCATAAAGAAAATTCCGGAAAAGAAAGCAAGATTGGCCTGTAAAAACCCTGAAGCTTCCATGGCTTCTTCCAGCAGCTCAACAAAAGAAATATAAATCATTACTCCGGCGGCAAAACCCATAACCACACTTAATTGATTTCTTTTTATATCGGTAAAGACCAGGGAAGCGAGACTACCCAGTCCGGTAGACAGTCCGCCGATAGTGGTTAACAGCAGAGGTAGGCCAAACTGTTCTATCATTTGATATTCCCCCTTATAAGATTTAATTTTTATGTAGGCTTTATAATAAAAAAATGATTACACTGCACTAAGTCTTTTTTATTAAATTTTAGAAATAAAATTACTGTTATAAAGCAAACTTAAGTTAAAAAATCTTAAAATAACGCTTTTAGCAGTAAAACCATTATTAAAGACAATTTGCATTCTAATAACTAGGACAGTTATAGGTTCTTATAGCTGAATAATAGCAGTAAAAGAATAAAAAGATTTGTGCCTGATTTCCCGGATTACCGGGCAGTGAGTTTCCGGTTTACATTAATTTGGTCAATTTATTTAACCCGAAAATATTGTTTGTACCAATTATATATTATAGTTTAGTTGTGTTCAACCATTTTCGACTTCTTATATAAGTGTATAATTTAATTTTTAAAACAAGTTTGCCACAGCCCACCATCGGACTGACATTGATAATAATGGTCTAACTATGATATACTTAATCCTGTAATTTAATGATTTATTAAATAATCTTGAAGGTGATAATATGCCAAGCAAATTTAAGAAAAAAATTGCCGAACGGTCCACCGAGGAACTGACCACAATTTTGCAGGAGGATAAAGAAGATTATCCACCCGAAGTAATAGGTATAATAGAAGAGGTCCTGGAGGAAAGGGGTATCAACCTGGAAGAAGAGCAGCAGCCAGAAACAGAACCAGAGCAAACCCGGGATTATGAGAGGGTTTCTTCAATTGCCGACCGGGGTGCACCAAAGAGAACTCCGGCCGGAAAATCGGAATCTAAACACAGGACACTCCAGATAACGGCGGGCTTTATAAAAGTTTTTTCTTTTCTGTTTTTAATTGCAGCCGGGGTGTTTAGTTTCTGGTTTGCGGGAGACAGCCCTCTGTATATGACTGCTGTTTTATTTGCAGCCGTTATTTTTGTTATCCCCTATTTTGCTTTTTCAAAACTGATTTATCTATTTATTGAGCTGGAAAAAAACACCAGCAGAACCCGGGAGCTTCTGGAAAGGGTGCTGCGCAAAAAAAGTACAGAACAGCAGGATTAGATTTACATATTTTTATTTGAATAGCAGATAATTTATGGTTTTTAAAGGTTACAAAAATACAGCAATTACTGTTTCAGTTGTTTAACAAATTAAATTATTCCAGCAGTTATCTTACGTTTAAGCTGTATCCTGGAGAAAGGAGAAGTTAATGGATAAAAAGCAGAAAGAGAAAATACTGATTCTTGATTTTGGTGGACAGTACAGTCAACTTATTGCCCGCCGGGTCAGAGAATGTAATATTTATTCTGTGGTTAAGCCCTATGATTATTCATTAGATAAAATTAAAAAGATGAATCCGGAAGGTATCATTCTTTCCGGTGGTCCGGAAAGTGTAGAGGGTAATAATGTTCCCGTGGTTGATAAACAAATTTTTTATCTGGGAATACCGGTCCTGGGTATTTGTTATGGTATGCAGCTTATGGCGGATCTGATGCCCGGGGGTAAAGTCCGTAAAGCCCATCAGGGTGAGTATGGAAAGGCCAGGCTGACAATTCAAAGTGAAGATATACCTCTGTTTTCTGGTATAGAAAAAGAAATCCAGGTCTGGATGAGCCATGGAGATCACATAAAAGAAGTTCCGGCCGACTTTGCTGTGGCCGGCAGGACAGATATAACTGAGGCTGCTGTTATTTATAACAGAGAGCAAAAGCTCTATGGAGTTCAATTTCATCCTGAGGTAAAACATACTCAGCAGGGACAAAAAATTCTCAGCAATTTCTTATTTGAAGTTTGCAAAATAAAACCAGAGTGGACCATGGAAGATTTTGTTGAACAGCAGCTGTCAGAAATTAGAGACCAGGTGGGAAATGAAAAAATTATCTGTGGACTATCCGGTGGGGTAGATTCTTCTGTTGCTTCAGCACTGGTTCATAAAGCTGTTGGTGACCAGCTAACCTGTATTTTTGTGGATCATGGTCTGCTTCGTAAGGGAGAAGCTTCCCAGGTTAGGAAAGCTTTTGGACAGCAATTTAACATTCCTCTGGTTTATGTAGATGCCCGGGATCGTTTTCTGGACAAGCTGCAGGGAATAACTGCTCCCGAAAAAAAGAGAAAAATAATAGGTAATGAGTTTATAAGGGTTTTTGAGGAAGAAGCCGGCAAACTGGAAAAAACTAAGTTTCTGGTACAGGGGACTATTTATTCAGATGTAATAGAAAGTGGAGAAAATGATGCGGATACGATAAAAAGCCATCATAATGTGGGTGGTCTGCCTGATGATATGCAGTTCGAGCTGGTTGAACCACTGAGGATGCTGTTTAAGGATGAAGTTCGCCAGATTGGTGAAGTCCTGGGTCTGCCGGAGGATATTGTCTGGAGACAGCCATTTCCGGGTCCCGGTCTGGCCATCAGGATAATTGGTGAGGTTACACCCGAAAAATTGGCCCTGTTAAGGGAAGCTGATGCTGTTGTCCAGGAAGAGATTAAAAAGGCTGATTTATATCGGGATATATGGCAGTCTTTTGCCGTATTACCTGATCTCCGCAGTGTGGGAGTTATGGGGGATGAAAGAACCTATGGTTATCCGGTAATACTGCGGGTGGTGACCAGTGATGATGCCATGACTGCGGATTGGGCCCGTCTTCCGTATGAAGTTCTGGAAAGCATTTCGTGCCGGGTGGTAAATGAGGTCAGCCAGGTCAACAGAGTTGTTTATGATATTACCTCCAAACCACCGGCTACAATTGAATGGGAGTAAGGAGTGAAAGTTATGCCCAAATCAATTAAAAATGAGTTTACCGATCAGCTTTTTGATGCTGTACTAAGTCTAAAGACAAGAGAAGAATGTTATGATTTTTTCAAAGATGTAGCAACAGTTGCTGAAATTCAGGAAATGAGCCGCCGTCTTGAGGTAGCCCGGATGCTGAGTGAGGGAGCAACCTATGAAGAAATTGTTGATCACACAGGGGTAAGTACAGCCACCGTGAGCAGGGTCAAGAGGGCCCTGGATTATGGTGCTGATGGTTATAAGATGGTTCTGGAACGCCTGGAACAGTGATTTTTTTAGTTCCGGATAACTTAGAATATTTTTTTGAGCTTTAAGGAAAGTAATTATTATTATTATAGATATGTATCATTATGTGGAGGTTTTGTTTGATGAACAGAGATTTTGATGTAATAATAGTTGGAGCCGGTCCAACCGGTATTTTTACGGCCCTGGAAATTATTAAACAGGATGGAGCTCAGGATATTTTAATTCTGGAAAAAGGAACAGATCTGGAAGAAAGAAAATGTGCATTAAAAAAAGAGAATAATGGTGCCTGTCAGCACTGTTCCAGCTGTGCAATTGTATCGGGCTGGGGAGGTGCGGGAGCCTACAGTGATGGAAAATTATCACTATCTCCCAAAATAGGTGGTAATCTTGATAAATATATTGGCTATAAAACACTTCAGGAGAATATAGGGTATGCAGATGAAATTTATCAGGAATTTGGAGCCCCGGACCGAATTTTTGGCGTAAATCAGGAAAAGAAAAAAGAGATGAGAGAGAAAGCAATCCGGGCTGGAATGAAGTTTATTCCCGCCCAGCTGCGGCACCTGGGTACCGGATATACCCAGATTGTTTTAGAAAACATGAAAGATTTCCTTCTTTCTAAAGGGGTTGATATTCACTTTCGGGAAGAGGTAATTGATTTGACCGTCAATGGTGGCCCCGGTGATCAGGAATATTCGGTAACCGGAGTTAAAACCTCCGGGGGAACAGAATATAAATCTTCTTATGTTGTACTGGCTCCGGGCAGAGAAAATTCAGAATGGCTGTCCTCACGGGCCCGAGAACTGGGTATCGAGATGTCGATTAATCCGGTAGATATTGGAGTAAGGGTTGAGACCTCAAATATTATTGCCCGGAATCTAACAGAAGGAATTTATGAATCAAAATTAATATATCGGACTCCAACTTTTGATGATAAGGTTCGTACTTTCTGCATGTCTCCCGATGGGGAGGTAGTTAGTGAAAATAATCATGGTTTAATCACGGTCAATGGTCACAGTCATGCCGAACACAAAACTGAGAATACCAATTTTGCCCTGCTGGTCAGTAAGACCTTTACTGAGCCCTTTCGGGAACCTATAACCTATGGGAAAGATATTGCCAAACTGGCCAATCTTCTGGGGGGAGGAGTTTTAGTTCAGCGTCTGGGGGATCTTCGGGATGGGCGCCGGTCAACACCCGAACGCATAGAGCGCAGTATCATTGAGCCCACTCTGGGTGAAGCCACTCCGGGAGATTTGAGTCTGGTACTTCCCTATCGCCATTTAAAAAGTCTGCAGGAGATGCTGGAAGCACTGGACAGTATAGCTCCCGGTATTTATTCCCGGGATACTCTTCTTTATGGAGTGGAGGTTAAGTTTTACTCCTCCAAGCTGGAGCTGAAAAGTAATTTAGAAACCGCCGTAGATCGCCTGTATGCTGGAGGAGATGGGGCGGGAATAACCAGAGGTTTAATGCAGGCTTCTATTTCGGGTATAGTGATTGCCCGGGATATTCTGCGAAGAGAAACTTCCTGATTTCTTTTTTTGGGTCTCAGGTTTTATGGGCACTGTTAATTCTTTCTTAAAAAAGAGCTCATGAGAGCTATAATTTAAATACAGCAGTTGATGGAGGTATTATAAGGTGCTGGATAAAAATGTTGGTTTATATACNGATTATTATGAGCTGACCATGGCCCAGGGTTATTTTTTGAAAAATAGAAATGAAAAAAAAGCTGTATTTGATTATTTTTTCCGGGAGAATCCATTTAATGGGGGATATGTTGTTTTTGCCGGTTTATCGGATTTATTATCTCTGCTGGATGATTTTAAATTTTCCAGAAAAGCATGTTCCTATCTAAAAAAACAGGGTTTTCAGGATGAATTTTTAAATTATCTGAGGGATTTTCAGTTTTCTGGTGATATTTTTGCCTGTCCTGAAGGTGAGGTCGTTTTTCCCCGGGAACCGGTTATCAGGATAGAAGGCAATATACTTGAAGCTCAAATCATTGAAACTCTGCTATTAAATATAATTAATTTTGCCTCACTTATTGCCACTAAAGCTTCTCGAATTAACTTTGCTGCCGGTGAACGTCAGGTAGTTGATTTTGGTCTGCGCCGGGCCCAGGGTACAGGAGGTATTTTGGCCAGTAAAGCGGCAGTTATTGGAGGTGTGTCTTCAACTTCCAATGTATTAAGTGCTTTTAATTATGGTCTGGAGGCCACCGGGACTCAGGCCCATTCCTGGGTCCAGAGTTATGAAGATGAGCTGACGGCTTTTCGGCATTTTGCTGATATTTATCCAAAAAACTGCGTCCTTTTGGTTGATACTTATGATACTCTGAAATCAGGATTACCGAATGCCATACAGGTGGCCCGGGAAATGGAGGAACGGGGAGAGAAGCTGCTTGGTATTCGTCTGGACAGCGGGGATCTGACCCAGCTGAGTATCAAAGCCCGCAGGAGACTCGATGAGGCAGGTCTGGATTATGTAAAAATAGCTGCTTCAGGACAGCTGGATGAATATGAAATTAAAAAGCTGATAAAAAAGGAGGCGGCTATAGATCTTTTTGGGGTGGGAACCAGGCTTATTACCGGACAGCCCGATGGAGCTTTAAATGGAGTTTATAAGCTCAGCATGGTTGAGGGCCGGCCGACACTAAAAATTTCTGAAGATAGAGAGAAAATAATAATACCTGGTTGTAAAAATATTATACGCTGCCGGGATGGTAAGATGCAGGCAGATGTGATTGTTCTTTGTAATGAACAGATATCGGAAGTAAAAGAGCTGTTTCATCCCTATCTCGATGAAAGCTGGATGGTGGACTGTGATAATAAAGAGTTTCTGCTGGACAAAGTGATGAGTGAAGGTCAGACTCGGCTTGAAGACAAAAAAGTATCCGAGATATCTGAATACCGCAGACAGAGTCTTGAGGCTCTGCCCGAAAAATATAAAAGGATAAAGAATCCGGAACAATATCCGGTGGGCATAAGTGAGAACTGCAGGAAACTGCAGCAGAAATTGATCCGGGAAAAAGAAGAGAAAGCAAAAAATAATTCACAAGGAGGTTTTTAATATGAGATTACTGCTGGTGGTTGATGTTCAGAATGATTTCTGCCCCGGAGGTGCCCTGCCCGTCCCCAAGGGGGATGAAGTTGTGCCGGTGATAAATGATGTAATGAGTGAGTTTGACTTAATTGCTGCTTCCCAGGACTGGCACCCCGAGGATAGTGTTCACTTTGATGATTGGCCTCCTCACTGTGTGAAAAACACCAAAGGAGCTGAACTTCATTCCGATTTACGGGTAGACCGAATCGATCATTTTTTCCGCAAAGGTATCAGCCGGGATACTCATGGATATTCAGTTTTTGATGCTGAGAATAGGGATTTTAACCAGTTTTTACAGGAAAATAATATTTCAGATATATATATAACGGGATTGGCAGCTGAATACTGTGTTCTGCAGACATCTCTGGCAGCTGTGGAATATGGTTATAATGTCTATTTAATAGAAGAGGCTGTATCAGGTATTGATCCTGAAGATGTAAAACAGGCTAAAGAAAAAATGAGAGAGAAAGGTGTGGAAATAATATCTAAAAAAAATGTTGATTTTTCGACCTGATATACTTTTTTTCTTTAATGATGTGAAATATAGCACGAAACATCTTGACAGATCAAAAAATAAGTGGTAAAATATACCTTATAAGCAAATGATTAATAAATTTTATCAAATTATTTAAACATATGTGTTATAATTATAGCAAAAGTAAATATTGGAGGTTTTTGCTGTTAAATTTCTTCAGTGTAAAATATTTGGTTTAATAGCCGAAACGGTATTAAGGGAGAATTTTAAATTACAGAGATCTAAAATCAAATTTTCTTTATTTCAAAAGTGAGGGCAGCTGTAAAGAAAAAAATACAGAAGAAGATAGTATCTGCTCCGGGCAAAAAATATATAAAAGGGGAATTCCCGGGGAAGACGACTGCTGGCAGGCAGGGTTTTTGATAGAGCGGACTGCTTCTTATGTATTTATTTTTTCCGGCTGCCCTTTACTATTTACAGCAAAGGTGTTATACTATCAATTAATATGATTTTTCTAGCCGTAGCGCAGCTTGGTAGCGCGCAGCGTTCGGGACGCTGAGGTCCCGGGTTCAAATCCCGGCGGCTAGACCACTCTTTTATTTTTTTAATTACAACTTTAGCATATTAAAGTCATAAAGAACTAAAGTAATATCAAGTTTAAGGTATAACTACACAAAATTATAAAGGGGAAATTTTTATGAGCAAAAATATTTTAAATGCACCTGAAGGGATGAAAAGTTATCTACCTAAAGAAGCATTAAAGTTTTATGAAATAAGAGACAGGATATCAAGGGTTTTCCAGAACTGGGGTTATGAGCCTGTTATTACTCCGGTACTGGAATATTATGAATCACTGCTTACTGGTATGGAGCAGAACACTCAAAAGGAATTTTATAAGCTGATTGATTATGATGGTAATATTTTAAGCTTAAGACCTGAGATGACAGCTCCTATTGCCCGGACTGTGGTTAACAGAAGAGAAGAATTATCTCTTCCGCTGCGGCTTTCCTATTTTGCTCCCGTTTTTCGGTATGATAACCCCCAGGAAGGAAAAAACAGGGAAATATTTCAGATGGGTCTGGAGTTTATTGGAGGTAATTCTTTCGGGGATGCAGAAGCTATTATTACTGCTATTGAAGCGATTAAAAGTACCGGGATTGAGAAATTTAAACTGGACTTAAATCATATTGGTTTTCTGGAAGGTATTGTAGAAGAACTACCCCTTAAAGGACTCCAGGAAAAAAAACTGAAAGAATATCTGGGTCGCAAAGATTTTGTGGGGTTGAGAAATTACCTGGATAATATAGGACTTAAACAAAAAGAAATAATTGCCCAATTACCGCTGCTGAGAGGAGGAATTGATATACTAAATAAAGCTGATGATCTGGCTTCTACTGAAGCTTCCCGGAAAGCTGTAGAAAAATTAAAAGATATTTATGAATATCTGGAAAGCTATAAAGTTGAGGATTATGTTAATTTTGATTTTAGCCTGATAAGGGGCCTGAATTATTATACGGGTATGATATTTGAGGGGTTTACTGAAAATCTAGGCTATACAATCTGTGGGGGAGGACGTTATGATAACTTGATAGAACAGTATGGTGGACAAAAAACACCGGCGGTTGGTTTTGCACTGGGAATTCAGAGAATTGCTCTGGCTCTTGATTATAAAGGTACAAGCTCTATTGATGGGGTGGTGCTTTTGACCGAAAAAACCCGCAGTCAGGCCTTAAAGCTGGCCCGAAGATTGCACAGAAAAGATTATAATATTATAATAGAGGAAAATAACCGTTCCCGGGATGAATTGATCAAGCTGGCCCACCAAAAAAATGCAGCAAAGATAATTTCTATTAGAGAAACAAAAAGTCAAAAGGAAGCAGCAGAAATAGAAGTTCTAGATACTAATTCAGAAACAGCTGAAAAAGTTGTTCTTAAAGAAGGGTGGGAGAAAAAAGTATGGGGAAAATAAAAACTGCACTGCCCAAAGGAAGAATGATGGAACCGGTACTGGATATTTTGAAAAAAGGTGGATTAATTGAACCTGATTTCGGGGTTGATGTTTCTTCTCGGGAGCTTGTTTTTGAAGATGAAAAAAGTGGTAACACATTTTTGCTGGCCAAACCAAAAGATGTTCCGGCATATGTGGAACATGGTGCAGCTGACATTGGAATAACTGGCAAAGATGTAATTCGGGAACATGGTAAGGAGCTATATGAACTACTTGATTTAAAAATAGGCTCCTGTCGCCTTGTGCTTGCTGTTCCGGAGTCTTCAGGGATAACAGAACTTAAAGGGATTCCTGAACACTGTCGAATTGCCACTTCCTATCCCCGAATCACCCGTCAATTTTTTGAAAACAGGGGTATACAGGTGGAGATTATTAAATTGTATGGTTCTGTGGAACTGGCACCACTTGTTGAGCTGTCAGATTTTATAGTTGATATTACTTCAACGGGCACCACATTAAAAGAGAATAATTTAATACCTATTGCTGAAATTATGAGCTCTTCAGCCCGGCTTGTGGTAAATAGTGTCAGCTACAGGACAAGATATGAACGGATAACTGATCTGATAAATCAGATTGATAATATAGGGGAGGAAGATTAATATGGAGATAATGAATTATCAGGAATACAGCAGTGAGATTGAACAACAGCTGGCCCAAAGAAGGGATTTTTTCATTGAACAGGAAATAGAAACTTCTGTTAAGGAGATAATCAATCGGGTGAAAAACAATGGCAATTCAGCCCTTAGTGAATATACAGCCCGGTTCGATAATGTACAGCTGGATAAATTTCGGGTTGAGAATAAGGAAGTTGAAGCTGCCTATAATAAAGTTGAAGATGCTTTTTTGAAATCTTTAAATAAGGCAGTCGAGAATGTGAAGGCATTTCATGAAAAACAGCTGACCAACAGCTGGTTTGATTCTTCCGGGGGTCAGATTGTGGGCCAGAAGATCTGTCCTTTAAAAAGAGTGGGAGCCTATGTTCCTGGAGGTACTGCTCCTTACCCCTCATCACTCGTGATGACTGCGGTACCGGCCCTGGCCGCGGGAGTAAAGGAGATTGCGGTCACCACTCCCCCGGGAGAAGAGGGAAGGATTAATCCTTATATACTTGCTGCGGCCAGAGAAATTGGAATTGAGGAAATATATAAAATCGGTGGTGCTCAGGCTGTTGCAGCTCTGGCTTTTGGTACTGAAACCATAAAGCAGGTTGATAAAATAGTGGGGCCCGGCAATATATATGTTACTACAGCCAAAAAAATGGTTTATGGTACAGTGGATATTGATATGCTGGCCGGCCCAAGTGAACTTTTTATTCTGGCTGATGAGTCGGGAAGAGCAGATTATCTGGCTGCAGATCTCCTCTCTCAGGCTGAACATGATCCCCGTTCCATTTCCGGCCTGATCACAACTTCGGTTAAACTGGCCCGGGAAGTAAAAAAAGAAGTTGAAGATCAGCTTCAGGATCTGCCCCGAAAAGAAATAGCCGCTTCTGCCTGGGAAGAATATGGATTAATTATTACTACAGAAGACCTGGAGCAGGGTATAAATTTAATAAATGAATATGCCCCTGAACATTTTGAACTTGTAGTCAAAAATCCTTTCAGCAAACTGGGAAAAATAAAAAATGCGGGAGCTATTTTTATAGGTGAGAATTCATCTGAACCTCTGGGAGATTATCTGGCCGGCCCCAATCATGTTCTTCCCACCGGGGGTACGGCCCGCTTTTCTTCACCACTGAACACAGCAGATTTTCTCAAAAAATCCAGCATAATATATTATGGGGAAAATGAAGTTAAAAAAGAAGGTGAGAAGGCCAGCTATCTGGCCCGGCTGGAGGGTCTGGAAGCTCATGCTAGAGCAGTCGAGAAACGTAATCCAAATCAGGAATAATTACTAAAACAGGGAAGTGATGGTTGTGGTTAAAAAAAAGCGAACTACTCTGGAAACAGATATAGAAGCTGATTTGAAATTGAAGGGAGCAGGTAAATATCAAATTGATACCGGTATTGGTTTTCTGGATCATATGCTGCAGCTGTGGTGTAAACATGGTTTTTTTGATTTACAGCTTAAAGCTCAGGGTGATCTTGAAATTGATGCTCACCATACAACAGAAGACACCGGTCTTCTGCTGGGGCAAATGCTAAATGAAGCTCTGGATGAAAGAAAGGGTATCTGCAGATATGGTCAGGTGATTTTACCGATGGATGAGACCCTTGTTTTAACTGCTCTTGATTTAGGAGGACGTCCATACTATAATGACAACCTGAAATTTGATGTTAATCGGGTGGGAGATTTTCCGGTGACCCTGGTAGGTGAGTTCTTTCGTGCTTTAACCAATCAGGCGGATATAAATCTGCATTTTAAAATGCTTTCCGGTGGTAATGCTCATCATCTGATAGAAGCCTGTTTTAAAGGTTTTGGCCGTGGGGGGGTGAGAAGAGGCTGGATGATTCGCCCCTTTCCACAAAAGGGCAGCTTAAGGAAGGAGAGTAATGATAGCTATAATAGATTATGATATCGGAAATTTAAAAAGTGTCCATAAGGCATTTTCCTTTCTGGGAGTGCCGGCCAAATTAACCAGCAGTCATCAGGAAATTTCTGCTGCCGGGGGAGTGGTTCTTCCGGGTGTGGGGGCTTTTGGAGAAGGAATAAAAAATCTACAGCGAAAAAATTTAGATTATCTTATTAAAAAAATTGCCGCCCGGGGAGTTCCTCTCCTGGGAATTTGTCTGGGTATGCAGCTTCTGTTTGAAGAAAGTGCAGAAACACCAGGGACAGCAGGACTGGGAATTTTACAGGGAGAGGTAAAAAAATTCAGCTTAAGTGAGGTAACCAAAATACCCCACATGGGCTGGAACCAGGTTTGTATGCAGAAAAAAGATCCTCTTTTTTGTGGTCTGTCTGACAGAAGTAATTTTTATTTTGTACACAGTTATTATGTACAGGCGGATGAAAAAGATGTAATCGGAAAAACACGATATGGCATCAGAACATTCTCCAGTGTAATTAGAAGTAATAATATCTGGGGATTTCAGTGCCATCCCGAAAAAAGCAGCATTTTTGGTTTACAGGTGCTTAAGAACTTTAGTGAGGTGATTGAAAATGGAAGTAATTCCGGCCGTTGACATAAAAGAAGGTAAATGTGTTCGCTTAATCCAGGGAGACTTTAACCGGGAAGTTATTTATGGCGAAGATCCTATAGAAACTGCACTTTACTGGGAACAGCAGGGAGCCCGGCGTTTACATGTGGTTGACTTAGATGGGGCCCGGACGGGAAAACCACATAATTTAGAACTTATCAGAAATTTGGCCCGCAAACTTGCTATTCCTGTCCAGCTGGGAGGAGGTATTCGAACCAGAGAAATTATCGAGCAATATCTTACAACTACCGGTATAGATCGTGTAATCCTGGGTACCGCCGCTCTGGAAAATCCTGCTCTGGTAAAAAATGCAGTTCAGTATTTTGGTTCCCATAAAATTGCTGTGGGGGTGGATGCCAGAGATGGTAAAATAGCAGTTGAAGGCTGGCAGGAAGTGAGCGAGAAAACAGTACTTGAGATAGTAAATGAATATAAAAAAATAGGAGTTACCACTTTTATATACACCGACATCAGCAAGGATGGTATGCTCGAGGGTCCTGATATCACAGGAATCAAAAAGCTGGTCCAGATGGAAGATATTGAAATAATTGCTTCTGGTGGGATTTCTACTCCAGAAGATATTATTAAGCTTGATAGGATTGGTGTTAAAAAAGGAATTGTTGGTCAAGCACTGTACAGTGGTGATTTGAAGCCAGAAGATTGCTGGCCGGAAGAGAATGAAAAAAATTAAGGAGGAGTTTTTATGCTTACCAAAAGAATTATTCCCTGCCTGGATGTAAAAGATGGCCGGGTAGTTAAGGGGATTAACTTTGAAAACCTAAAAGATGAAGGAGATCCGGTGGAACTGGCCCGGTATTATGACCGGGAAGGGGCTGATGAGCTGGTCTTTCTTGATATAACAGCCACCCATGAAAAAAGAAAAACAATTGTGGATCTGGTAGAAAAAACTGCTTCCCAGGTCTTTATGCCTATAACTGTAGGTGGGGGCATAAGTACTGTTGAGGACATGAAATTGATTTTAAGGGCCGGAGCTGATAAAATATCAATAAATTCCGCTGCGGTGAGAAATCCGGAACTTATTACCCGGGGTGCTGAAAAATTTGGCAGCCAGTGTATAGTAGCAGCCATAGATGCCAAAAGGAGAGATTCCGGGGGCTGGGAAGTTTTTATCAGTGGAGGCCGAAAAGGCACTCAAAAAAGTGTTATTGACTGGGCTGCCCGGGTACAGGAACTTGGGGCAGGAGAAATTCTTTTGACCAGTATGGATACAGATGGAACCCGAGATGGTTATGATATAGAGCTGCTTGCAAAAATATCGGAAACAGTCTCAATTCCGGTCATTGCCTCCGGAGGTGCGGGGAGACCGGAGCACCTGTGGAAAGCAATCGCAGAAGGTAAAGCTGATGCTGTTCTGGCTGCTTCTATATTTCATGAACGGGATTATTCTATAAATGAGGTAAAAAAATATTTAGCAGAACATGATATTCCGGTTAGAATTGCCGAAGATAACCAAAAGTAGTCTGGTTTGACAATATAAAGTAAGATAAATAACTGATGGAGGATGAGTTTAATGGCCGCAATAGACATAAAGGCAGATAATGTAAAGAAGATAATGGATAAAATTAAATATAATGACCGGGGACTGATCCCCGCGGTTCTGCAGGATTATGAATCCGGAGAAGTGCTTATGCTGGCTTATATGAACAAGAAAGCCTTTAAAAAAACAATTGAGACCGGTAAAGCCTGTTTCTGGAGTCGTTCTCGACAGGAAATATGGCTTAAAGGGAATACTTCCGGCAATTATCAGGAAGTGCAAAATATTTATCTGGATTGTGATGGTGATGCTCTGCTGGTACAGGTAAAACCTGAGGGACCAGCCTGTCATACGGGTGAAATAAGCTGTTTTTTCCAGCATCTGGCAGGGGCCGATAAAGAAGATTTTGCTTTTCAAAAAAAAGCTTCATTTCTCCAGGTATTATCCGAGGTTATTGCCGCCAGAAAAAAAGAGCTGCCTGAAAATTCTTATACCACCTATCTTTTTGAAAAAGGAATTGATAAGATAACTAAAAAATTAGCTGAAGAAGCAGCTGAAGTTATTATTGCCGCTAAAAATGAAGATGAAGAGGAAATAATTTATGAAAGTGCTGATCTTATTTATCATCTTTTGGTGCTTCTGGAATCAAACANGATTTCTGTAGAACAAATTTTTTCAGAACTCAAAAGCAGACATGACAATTAAAAGGNGCTTNNGTTATGTATAANTATGATATGCATGTACACACCCGGGAGGTAAGTCCCTGTGGAAAAGTACCGGTCAGAGAAGCTGTTGANCTTTATCAAAATGCCGGTTATGACGGTTTTGTAATAACCGATCATTTTCGAATTGATTTTTTTAATAAATTAGGGGACTTAAACTGGGGACAAAAGATCGAGAGATATCTATCCGGTTATCAAAAGGCAGCTGAATATGTGGTTGACAAAGAGTTTCAGGTGTTCTGGGGTCTGGAAATTAGTTTTCCCAAACTTGATCTTGATTTTTTGCTGTATGGACTATCAGCTGATTTTTTAAAAAAACACAAAAATTTGCCCAACCGAACTCTGGGAAGTTTTAGAAATTTAATTGATCGCTGTTATGACAATAATGTGCTGTTTTTTCAGGCTCATCCTTTCCGCGATTTTCTGGCCCCGGTAAAATATTTAGATGGGCTGGAGGTTTTTAACGGGAATCCACGCCACAGTAATCATAATGGGAAGGCTCTTAGATGTGCCCGGCAGCACAGGTTAAAAATGATATCCGGTTCAGATTTTCATCAAAGAGAGGACTTAGCCCGAGGAGGGATAGCTTTAGAACGAAAAATCAATTCCATACAGGATCTGGTAGGAAGCCTTAAGGGTCAGAAGAATTATGATTTGATAGGGAAGGGAGAGGATATACACTATAAAAACAAAAAAGTAAATTGAGGAAATTAACTTGACATGAATATAGGTATATGGTATTATCAACAATGTACTGAAGTAAACGTTTACATTGTGGGTTTTATTTATAGTTTATACAAAAATACAGGTATTGATTTTGTGTTTTTGGTTACAGGAAGTCTGGATTGTATTACTATAATTGTATTATATTAAATAAAAAGAGCGGAAAATATAATATTTTGTCTGGTATGTTTAATAATCAGATTATGGAATATAATAACCAGCCGGACAAATATAAAACAAATAATGTATTAAAAAGAAAAAAATCTTGATTTCAATGATAAATAAATATATAATTATTATGTGGTAAATGTTTTTAAAAATTAAATAACAAATTCATTTATAACTTTATAACTGGATAATGAAAATGAAATGATTTTTCATATCCAGTTTTTATTTGTTCAGCAGGTGTTGTAATATTAGGAAAATTAGAAAAGAAGCAGTTGAGAGCTGCAGGAGTATTTAGATCAGGAGTATTTAGAATTAACTTATTTGAATTGTGAATAATGTATAATAAAAATCATGTGATAGGAGGTCCGTATATGGGGAGTGAGGGAGAAGTTGTTCTTGAAGTTGAGAATTTAAAAAAATATTTTCCGGTTCGTAAGGGTCTATTTAAAAGAGTTGTAAATTATATTCAGGCAGTTGATGGAGTGGATTTTTTCATCAGGGATGGAGAAACACTGGGCCTGGTGGGAGAAAGCGGCTGTGGTAAAACAACCCTGGGCCGCTGTGTGGCCACGTTGTATGACATTACAGAAGGCAGTATTAAGTACAGGTTAAATGGAGAAATGATTGATCTGGTAAATATTGAGGATTCGAAGACAGAAGAAGCAATGCGGAAAGATATTGAAGTTATATTCCAGGATCCTTTTTCTTCACTGGATTCCCGTATGTCAGTACGCAATATTATAGCTGAACCACTTAATATTAATAAAATTGGTTCCAAAAAAGAACGAACCAATAGAGTCGGAAATTTGCTGAAAAAAGTTGATCTGGATCCCCAGATGATGCAGCGTTACCCCCATGAATTTAGTGGAGGCCAGAGACAGAGGATTGGAATAGCCCGTTCTTTGGCCCTGCAGCCCAACCTTTTAATTTGTGATGAACCTGTTTCTGCACTGGATGTTTCAGTACAGGCTCAGGTTTTAAATTTGTTAGCTGACCTTCAGGAAGAAATGGGGCTTACTTATTTATTTATTGCCCATGATTTAAGTGTTGTAGAGCATATCAGTGACCGGGTAATGGTTATGTATCTGGGCAAAATAGTGGAAGTAAGTTCAGCTGAGGAGATTTATAAAAACCCCAAACATCCTTACAGTGAAGCTTTGATCTCCGCTATTCCAATTGCAGACCCCCGGGCCAAGAAGCTTAAGATTGATCTGCCGGGCAGTGTGCCTGATCCTAAAGATCCACCTGAGGGCTGTAATTTCAATACCCGATGTCCATATGTAAAAGATAAATGTAGAGAAGAAGAGCCGGGATTAAATCAGCTGCCTGATGAAGATGAGCACTGGGCGGCCTGCCATTTTGCCCGTGAGCTTGATTTAGAAGGGCACAGTGGTTCCGACAGCTCTATCTGGTCGGTAAAAAACCAGGATTATTGTTAATTAAGCAGGTATAAGGCCTGCTAAAAAATAAAGGAGGTATATAATGTATAAAAAAACTCCCTTAGTTGTTGTTGTGACTTTGATGCTGGTTTTTTCTCTTTCTCTGGTGGTTCAGGGTGTTTCTTTAAATCAGGCTCCTGAATTTCAAGAGGCTGTAGAAGCAGGGGAACTGGCGCCTCTGGCTGAAAGATTACCTCCAGAGCCGCTTGTAATGGAAAATGAAGTGGGAGAGATTGGTCAGTACGGGGGTACCTATAATCGATTTGGTACATCGGAAGATTTTATCTTTGTCAGAATGTCTTTTTATGGCCACTCTTTTTTACGCTGGGAAGAAGATGGTGACAAAATAGCCCCTAATTTAGTTGTAGACTGGGAAGCAAATGAAGATGCCACTGAATGGACCTTACACTTCCGTGAAGGAGTAAAATGGTCCAATGGTGACCCCATGACTGTTGATGATGTCCTGTTCTGGTGGGAAGACATGGTGCTGGATGAGGANTTTATCGATGNTGCTCCGGATGAATTTGTAGCNGGAGGGGAGACCGCAGAGTTTGTNAAAGTTGATGACCACACCCTGCGTATTGAATACGCAGCTCCGGCTCCTCTACTTCCGGAACGGCTGGCTATGTGGCCCAACAATGGTGTTGGCCCACGCCACATTGTTCCCGCCGATTATCTAAAGCAGTTCCATCCCGAATATGCTGATGATGAAGATGTAACCTATGATATGCTGGAGGATCATGCCGAATGGTGGATAGAAACTGATACTCCGGTACTTAATGCCTGGGATCCGGTTGAATACGCACCCGGGGACAGGATTGTATATGAGAGAAATCCTTATTTCTGGGGTGTTGATGCCGAAGGTAATCAGCTGCCCTATGTGGAAAGAATTGAAGTTACCTATCAGGCCGATGCCGAAGTTATGAAACTGCAGCTGGCTCAGGGTAATTCCGATTTTCAGATCAGACCTGGTGAACTTGCCCTGGAAGACATCTCAATGCTTCAGGCCAATACAGATGATTATAACTTCAGAGTTGTGATGTGGGACAGTGGTTCCGGTTCAGGACCTATCTTTATTTTTAACCACAATCATCCTGATGATGAGCGAAGAGAACTCTACAGGAACCCGACCTTTACCCGGGCCCTATCCCATGCTATTAACAGAAGTAGAATACAGAGAGTTGTATTCTATGATCAGGGAGAAAAAACTACCGGTACCCTGAGCCCGAAAGCCATGGAGTATCATACTCAGGGTGGGGAAGAAGTTTATGAATCCTGGAGAGATCTGGCCGTAGAACATGAACCTGAAGAAGCGGCAGCCATGCTGGATGAGATTGGTGTTGTTGATCAGAATGATGATGGCTGGAGACAGATGCCCAGTGGTGAAGACCTGGTCTTAAGAATTGATACTGATGCAGAAGCAGCAGACATGTACATGCAGACCAATGAACTGGTCCAGGAAGACTGGGAAGCAATTGGACTGCAGACCACGATTAATACAGTTGATGGGGCTCAGCTGGTGGATCAGCTGGTTCAGTATGCTGAATTTGACATCAGAAACAGCTGGGAGATTGGTGATGGTCCCAACCATCTTGTATTTCCCCAGTGGTTAGTGCCGATTGCAAATGAAAGGTGGGCTCCACTTTATGGTCAGTATTATGCCATTCAGGGAACAGCTCAGGAAGGTGTAGATGCTGATCTGGATCCCCGGGATAGATCTCCGGCCTGGCAGGAGCCTGAAGAAGGTGGCCTGGTTGATACCCTGCACGAGCTTTATGATCAGGCCCGTGTTGAGGCAGATGAAGAAACAAGAATTGACCTGGTCCATCAAATGATTGAACAGCATGTTGAACACGGACCGGTAATGCTGGGAACAGTTGCCGACTTTCCGCGGGTAGGAGTAACTACAAATAATTTCAGGAATGTTCCCCATCGTGAAGATTTAACCCATGGTGGATTTGTCAATCCCTGGATTATGACCCAACCTGCTGCTTATCTGCCGGCAACCTGGTATTTTGATGAATAAATCAAGATGATTTTGTTATAATTCCAGGGGGAGGATTTCCTTCCCCTGGTTTATTCTGAATTATTTTTGTTAAAGGAGGGATCTAAGCTATATGGGAGCTTTTATTACCAGGAGAATTTTATATGCCATCTTAACCATGGTTTTAGTATCTATAATTGGTTTTGCGATCATAAACTTACCTCCGGGCAGTTACCTGGAAGTATATATAAGTCAGCTTCAGGCCCAGGGCACAAGGGTTTCTCAGGACCAGATACAGCAGATTGAAAGAAGATATGGTCTGGGCCAACCGATCTATGTTCAGTATTATAACTGGATAAGTGGTTTTGTTCGTGGTGATTTTGGCCGTTCTTTTGAATATGATAGGCCGGTTCGGGAACTAATTGGCCATCGGTTGTTTTTAACTTTTGTGATGGCAATTTCGACAATTATGTTTACCTGGATCGTGGCGATACCGATCGGGGTGTATTCGGCCACCCACCAGTACACCACAGGTGATAATATATTTACCTTTTTGGGATTTATAGGATTATCAATTCCCAATTTTTTATTAGCTCTTATATTAATGGTTATTGCTGCCGAGGGTCTGGGCTGGTCAATTGGAGGATTGTTTTCGGCTGAATACCGCTATGCCCCCTGGAGTCTGGGCCGGGTTATTGATCTGCTGAAACATCTCTGGATACCGGTGATTGTGATAGGAACAGCCGGAACGGCCGGTCTTATAAGAATTATGAGGGGTAATTTACTTGATGTTTTAAACAAACAGTATGTACAAACGGCCCGGGCCAAGGGTCTGGATGAGCGTATTGTTATCTATAAACATGCGGTCCGCAATGCCATTCACCCACTTATTATGCAGCTGGGAATGACCATGCCCCAGATTATATCGGGAGGTACGGTGGTAGCTATTGTATTAAGTTTACCGACTATAGGACCCATGTATTTTAATGCTCTGAGGTCTCAGGATATGTTTCTGGCCGGGACTGTCCTGATTTTTATGGCCGCACTTTTAGTAGCAGGTAACTTAGTTGCCGATATAGTATTGAGCTGGGTTGATCCCAGAATTAGATATGAATAGGGAGGTGGGTAATAAATGGATATAAGTTCTGAAGTAGCAGAAGGAGAACAGGAATTTTCTCCCGAAGAAATTGAAGAAGAACAGGGTATAAGCCAGTTTGAATTAATGAAAAGACAATTTTTAAGGAACAAACTGGCTGTGGGAGGACTGGTGGTTATTGCTTTATGTTTTATGGTCTTTGTATTTTTTCCCGGATTTTTTGCAACAAACAGTTATCGGGCAATAATGGAAGATTATATGTTTGCTCCTCCCCAGGTACCTCAGTTTATAGATGAAGATGGTGATTTTCATATACGTCCTTTTGTTTATGGTCTGGAAAGTGAACTGGATATGGAGACATTCACCTGGGAGTATTCTTTAGATACAGGTGAGCGCTATCACATTAATTTTTTCAATCGCGGATATGAATATAATTTGCTGGGACTGTTTCCAACTGATCTCCATTTTATGGGTATTGACAGTGAAGACCCGTGGTACCCCTTTGGAGCAGACAGAATGGGCCGCTGTGTTTTTTCCCGCATCATGCACGGGGGCAGGATATCGATGACAGTAGGTCTGGTTGGTGTCTTTTTAACAATATTTTTAGGTACGGTTCTGGGTACTATTTCCGGTTATTTTGGTGGTATAATTGATAATATTATCCAGAGATTGGTTGAGTTATTGCTTTCTTTTCCTCCGATACCTCTGTGGGCTGCACTGGCAGCTGCAGTTCCTCCGGAATGGACCTCAGTGCAGACCTTTTTCATGATTTCGATTATTCTTTCTCTCCGAAACTGGGTCGGCCTGGGACGACAGATTCGGGGTAAAGTTATGTCTTACCGGGAAGAAGAGTATACCCTTGCCGCTCAATCCGCGGGAGCATCGGGCTGGTGGATAGTGAAAAAACACATGATACCAAATGCCATGAGTCATGTTATTGTTATTGCCACACTGTCGATACCGGCCATGATTCTGGCAGAAACTGCTCTTAGCTTTTTGGGTCTTGGAATCCAGCCCCCTATGGTCAGCTGGGGCACCCTGCTTCAGACGGCCCAGAGAGTAGATGTTGTACTCTCTCACAGATGGCTGATGATTCCGGGTCTGGCCGTTGTTATAGTTGTTCTGGCTTATAACTTTATGGGTGATGGAATAAGAGATGCAGCAGATCCATTCTCAACTTAATATATTAAACAGGAGGAAAGAGGTTGGATAATATGTCCGAAAATGTACTGAAAGTAGATAATTTAAAAACTTACTTTTATAATGAACCCGGTGTAGTGCAGGCGGTAGATGATGTAAGTTTTGATATAACTGCCGGAGAAACCCTGGGAGTTGTTGGGGAAAGTGGGTGTGGAAAGAGTATTACCTCTCTTTCGGTTATGAATCTGGTCCCTCAACCCCGGGGCAAAATTGAAGGGGGGACCATTAACTATTTCAAAAATTCATCAGCACCTATTAATATCGCCTCATTAAAAAGAAATGGCCCCCAGATGAAAGATCTTCGGGGCAATGAAATTGCCATGATTTTTCAGGAACCGATGACTTCTCTGACACCTGTTTATACGGTGGGAGCTCAGATTATGGAAGCCATTTTACTGCATCAGGATGTCAGTAAAAAGGAAGCCCGCAGCAGGGCAATCGATATGCTTAAAAAAGTAGGAATTGCCGCTCCCGAACAGAGGGTGGATTCTTATCCTCATGAGCTCAGTGGAGGTATGAGGCAGCGGGTTATGATCGGAATGGCTCTTTCCTGTAATCCCAGCCTGCTGATTGCTGATGAACCAACAACTGCCCTTGATGTTACCATTGAATCAAAGATTCTTGATTTAATGAATGATCTTCAGGATGAGTTTGGAATGTCAATTATGTTTATCACTCATGACCTGGGTGTGATTGGGGAGATGGCTGACCGGGTAATAGTCATGTATATGGGTAAAATAGTTGAAAAAGCACCTGTAGATGATATTTTTTATGATCCCAAACATCCCTATACCAGGGGGCTTTTAACCTCGATTCCCCATATAGGAGTCAAAAAAAGGCTTTCTGCTATAGAAGGATCAGTGCCCAGTCCTTACAATCTTCCTCCGGGATGTTACTTTGAACCAAGATGCCCGGAAGCAAAACCAATCTGCAGTCAGGAGGATCCTGCTTTATTAACTCTTGAAGATGGCAGGCAGGTGAAATGTGTTTTATATAAATAATGATAAATATAATTATAAATAATAATAATTAGTAGGTTTACTGAAAAATTTCAAGTTTTAAGCCAGTAAAAAACAGCAGATAAAAAGGTTAGGTCCTCTTAAATTTATTATATTGCAGCTATTTGTGTTTTTAATTTTTGAATTTATTATTGGAAAAAATTATCATATAAGAAATTTGTTGGTAATTGATTTAAAAATGGAGGGGTTATATAATGTCTAAAGACATACAGGTGACTATCTGGAATGAATATGTTCACGAAAAAGAATATGAAGAAGTTAAGGAATTCTATCCCGAGAAATTCCGGCAAAAACATGCTGCTTCACTGAAAGAACAGCATCAGAGTATACAGCAGATATATCCCCGGGGCATACACCACTCACTTGCCGAAAAACTTAAAAAAGGAAAAACAATATCAGTACAGACAGCCACCCTGCATGACAAAGAACAGGGCCTAACAGAAGAAATTTTGGATAGTACTGATGTCCTGATGTGGTGGGGACATGTGGCTCATGCAAAAGTAAAAGACAAATATGTTGAGCGAGTTTATGAACGTGTGATGGAGGGTATGGGCCTGATACCTCTTCACTCCGCCCATGCTTCAAAAATATTTCGAAAGCTGTGTGGAACTCACAGTCAAAAGCTGAAGTGGAGGGAGGATGGACAAAAGGAGAGGTTATGGGTCATTGCTCCCGGGCATCCGATTGTGGATGGGATTGAAGAATGTATTGAACTGGAGAGCACAGAGATGTATGGTGAGCATTTTGATATTCCTGATCCGGATAAAATAATTTTTATCAGCTGGTTTGAAGGAGGAGAGGTTTTTCGCAGTGGATGCTGTTATTATCGGGGAGCCGGAAAAATATTTTATTTCCGTCCCGGACATGAAGAATTCCCCATATATGAAAATGATGAAATAATAAAAGTATTGAAAAATGCTGTTCACTGGGCTGCACCGGTTAATGGACCTCAGATTAAATACGGTGAAGTAGAAGCCAGAGAATGAGATTAAATGTCTATATTATATTTTAATTTTCAAATAACTGGCATTGCTGATATTATTGCTGCTGTAAATTCATGCATATTATATAAATAAAATTTGGGAAAGAGGATGGATATTTTCTTTAGATTATTATAAAAAACCAATAAATGATTGCACTTCCCAGAGTCATTTATCGAATTTTGGAATAATAATATTTCATGAGGGCGAGACTCCCGGTGTTTCTCCTGAAGAGGCACTGAAATACGTTTCTGAAAAAAGCAGTGAGCTTAATATGGTATTTCAATTTGAACATATGGATTTGGATGTCGGTCCGGGGGGAGAATGGAAAGAAGTTAAGGATATTGACCTGGTGGAATTTAAGGAGATTATGTCCAAATGGCAGTACAAAATGGATGATGGTTAAACCCAATTACAAAGATATAAATGTGGAGGAAGAACTGCAAGAGGAAGCATTATTTGAATATGATTTATCGACTCATGATTATGAGAGAGGGGATGAACTTTTAATATCCAATTATGATGAAAAGTATGAAAATAAGGTTAGTGAAGATAATATTGAAAATTTAAACTCAGGCCCTATGAAGCCCGGGTATATAAATTAAACTGGTAAAAAAGTTATAGTAATTTTAATTATCTAAATATTTTCTTGTTTCTTGACAGAGCTATTTTGGTATTATATAATTTAGTAAAAGGTATTTGAGTATGCAAATTATGTAAAGTATATAGAGTTGTAATAAATATATAATTATTTATAATTATTGAAAGATAAAACAAAAAAGTTTTAAAATATGAGCTTGCAGAAACCGGTTTCTGCATTTTATTGATTGTTTTTGATATGTTTTTTATTCTTTTATAGGTGGGAGGTCACCTGAATGCGTTTTAAGAGATTACAAGTGTTATTTTTATCATTTTTTATGTTATTTTTATTTAGTTTTTTGGTACAGGCGGGAAGTTCTACTTTTATTGTTCCCTATCAGAGCTACACATATGATTTTTGGGAAAATCCTGTTTCTTCACCACAGCCCTATGAACCCCAGCGCCAAATTTCTGGTGAGAAGCTGGGAGTAGGCCGATTTAATGACCCCCGGGATATGGCAGTAGGTCCTGAGGGGGACCTTTATATTCTGGATACAGGTAATAATAGAATAATAATTATTGATGATAATTATGAAGTGAAAAGAGTTGTTGAGGAATTTGAAAATCATGAGGGGTTTGATTCTTTTAATAACCCCAGGGGTATTGATGTTACGGCCCGGGGAAGAGTTTATGTGGCTGATAGAAATAATGAAAGAATTGTTATTCTGGACCAGGATGGTGACTTTATTGATATTATAGGATATCCTGAAGCAGATGTAATTGGGGAAGATTTCAGGTATCGTCCTGCTAAAGTAAGTGCAACTATTGATGGAAGAGTATATGTAGTATCTGATGATGTACATGAAGGTATACTGTTTTTTGATGAAGAGGGACAATT
>SL_8KL_010_SEDDRAFT_10000570_pt1 | contig 32128 bp, 28 predicted proteins | sample SodLakKL_010_SED_4_FD_11160 | JGI IMG/M metagenome (IMG submission 11160)
GCCAACGGTAACCGTGAAATCACCTCCATCAAGCTGGACAAAGACATCGTGGATCCCAATGATATCGAAATGCTGGAGGATCTGATCACCGCCGGTATCAATCAGGCGATCAAGAAAGCCGAAGAGGCCGCTCAGGACAAAATGGCGGATGTCACCAAGGGCATGCTCCCGGGTGGTTTTGATCTTGGCAACCTTGGCATGAAGTAAGCCACACCTCCGTGTAATTTCTCATAAATTATTACAGGGCAGTACGATAATGCATCTTATCTCAGAAACGCTTGAACAGGCGGTGGAGCAATTGGCCCGGCTTCCCGGAATGGGAAGAAAGTCCGCACAGCGCATCGCCATGTTCCTGCTCAAGCAGAACGACGAACAGGTGTTCCGTCTTTCCCGGGCCATCTCGGACCTGAAAAAAAACATCCGGTACTGTTCCGTCTGCTTCAACATCACCGATCGCGACCCCTGCCCCATTTGCGAGTCGGAGAAGCGCAAGACCGGTGTCATCTGCGTGGTCGAGGAACCCAAGGATGTCTACGTGATTGAACGTACCAGGGAGTTCAACGGCAGATATCACGTGCTGGGCGGAGTGATATCCCCGTTGCAGAACATTGGCCCGAATGAACTGCGCATCAACGAACTCATACAACGCATAAGCAATGGCGAGCCTGTCCGCGAGCTGATCCTCGCGCTCAATCCGGATGCGGAAGGGGAAGCCACCGGATACTACATCAACAAACTGGTCCAGCCCATGGGCGTTGATGTCACGCGCATCGCACACGGTATCCCCATGGGAACGGATCTGGAATTCATCGACGACGCAACGCTTACCCGCGCATTTGCAGGACGCCAGAATTTCTGAACCCAAGGGACGTCTTCTCCAGGTGGCATCCAACTCAGAAGACGTCTAATTCAGAAGACGTCTTGCTCAGAAATAGAATTGCATCTGCATCATGACCACGTGGGCCGGATCGCCAAAATCGACTTTGTCCGTTTCCAGGGAACGCAGGCTGTAGGCGAGCATGATACGGTTGTGCGTGAACGGACGCCCCATCAGGGCGCTCAGACTGTACGTACCTCCAACAGTGACGAATACCTGTCGCAGGTCTTCCAGCCCTCCGCCGTCGCCATTCCAGAATTCGCCCATGGCATAAAGCTCGATATGCGGGGCAACGAGCAAGCCGCCGAAAAGTGACGCGCCGATGTAATTCTCAACATCACGTGGAGAGACTTCCTGATAACTGATACCGATGATATCCGTTTTCAGACGGAAGGGCTGGTCACCGGCCTGGGGGCCCCAGTAGGCATGGGCGGAGTAGGAGACATAATTGCGTCCGATGCGACCCACTTCCGTGAACTCATTCTTGGCAGTGCTCACACTGGCGTAGGCACCGATCTCAAGACGGTCGCGTCCGTCAGGCCAGTGCGTGGCTGCGGCGCTGAACGCAAATCCATCGGTTTCGATGCCACCGGTAGACGGACTCCTGCTGATTCCCTGATTGAAGTTCCAGCGGTTGTGTCCGTTGTGCAGGAAACCCCGCAACTCCCATCTGGGAGTGTTCCACAAGGCCTCAAGACCATAGTCACGCCCGTCAGCGCCGATGGTCATCCGGGCCCACATGTCGGATATGGCCGGACGATCAATGGCATCAATGGCGGCATGGCCTGTTCGTGCATAGGCTCTTGGCTGTGCGCCGACAAACCGGCCGGCACGCATGGTAAGCTGATCGCTCACACGGTATTCACCGCGCAGATCCAGCCAGGTTACGGTAGCGCCGGAACCCTCCATCTGCATGAATACACCCAGTCTTTCGCCGAAACCGGCTGTTAATCGCAAACGCATTCTGCGGATGCCAAAACCGACACGGTCGTGCCGCTCACCCACAGCGTCCAGATCCGAAGCATAGGTAACCCTGGGTTGCAGCGTGCCGCCGATGCGAATGGTGACATCATCGCTGACCGTCCTGACCAGCCCCGCCTCATTCTGCTGTGCAAGTGCCTTCCCCGGAATCGTCAACAGCAGCACACACCCTGATATCAGCAATATTGTCTTGAAAGTTTTCATAATGGATCCGTTATCGTTCGTAAATAAAAATGTACCATGCGCTATAATCGCGATACCCCCGGTTCAGGCAATATACGCCCATTCCCCTTGATCCATTTTCATGGAAGGCATTCCGATAGCAAACCGGGATTATGCTCATAGCGGCCACTGTCAAACTATTGACCCAATTTAAATTCTTTATGAAACCCAGACCTGAAAAAAGACCGGGGAAACAGACCGGAAACCCGGCCGGACAATTTGTCCGCGACTTTTTTTGCCAATGGTCAAAACAGCCGCGTCTGCAGAAGGTCTTTTTTTTCGGCTTCTTCCATCTTTGGCCGGGCGTGTTCCCCCCTGTAAACCGACAGCATCTCAGGCGAAAATTTTTTGTCGAAAGCGCGTTTTGCAAATCCCTCCAGTGCCAGCTGCCCGTTGCTTGTGATCCCGAGCATCCCGCTATCGTATTCCTGGATGAACCCGAACTGCCTGAGGTCATTGACGATGAGGAACGAGAGCTGGGGAATGGTACCCGCATGCGCCTCAATATTGCTCCTGTGACTGTTATCCTCCGGCGGATACACACACATTCCAAGTATTGCAAACTCCACCTCCGTCATGGGATAGCCGGATGAGTCTTTGGTCAGCATCTGGTCCCATGCAGGCTGGCTGTAGTAGAGCCCGAACCAGGATTTCGCCTCCTTGACCAGTTTTTTCGATCTGGCACAGGCAAAGTACTCACCGGTCGGTGCACGCCTCGGCTCCCCCCTGGCCCGGTACATGCCAACAATAGATGCCAGGTCCAGCACCTGAAGATTGGGCGGATAAACAAAAAAGTCCGTCGACTTTTTTTGCATGGCTACCTCGTTATCCAACTTTTTGCTTGATCAGATCAAGTACCGCACCCATGTCCAGGGATTCGGGATCCCTGTTTTTGGGGATACTGATATTCTTTTTCCCATACTTGATGTAGGGTCCGTATCGGCCAGTCATAATCTGGATTTTTTCCCCGTGCTCGGGATGTTCCCCCATGTCCTTGATGACCGATGAGGTTTTACCTTTCTGCTTCTGAGCTTTCTTTTTCAGCAATTCCAGGGCACGTTCAAGCCCGACTTCCAGGACATCATCCTCCTTGCCCAGCGACTGAAATGTTCCGTCATGGACCACATACGGCCCGAACCGGCCAACGCCGGCCTTGATTTCCTTGCCGGTTTCAGGATGCTGGCCAACGGTCCTGGGCAGGGAGAGCAGTTTCAACGCTGTCTCCAGATCCACATCGGATTCCTTCATTCCCTTTGGAAGAGAAACCCGCTTGGGTTTTTTATTTGATTCGGTGACTTCGCCCAGCTGGACATAAGGCCCGAATCTTCCGGTTAATACATATACCGGCTCTCCCGTTTCAGGATCCTTTCCAATCGACTCCGGTCCCTTTTCGCTCCTTTTAACCAGCTGCTGCAGCTTCTCTGCAGTGATATCGCTCGGTGCCATGCTGTCCGGAATCGAGCCCATGACATCTTCCCCGTCATTCTTCTTGACCTGAACATAGGGTCCGAACCGGCCAAGATATACACGCATGCCGTTGAGCCCCTCCACAGGAAGGGAAATATGACGCGCATCCTGCGGATCGATCCGCGACTCCTGCTTTTCCACCATATTTTTCAATCCCTTCTCACCCTCATAGTAGGACTTCAGGTACTTGAGCCGATCTTCTTTTCCGGTGGCAATGTCATCCAGCCTCTGTTCCATCTGGGAGGTGAATTGCTCATCCACCAGATCCGGAAAATGCTTCTCCAAAAGCTCCGTAACGGCAAAGGCGGTAAACGTGGGGACCAGCGCATTGCCTTCCTTGCGGACATAGTCCCGCTCCATGATAGTGCCAATGATGGTTGCGTAGGTGCTCGGACGGCCAACACCGTCTTTTTCCAACTGTTTGACCAGGCTGGCTTCCGTGAATCGTGCCGGCGGCTTTGTTTCATGCTCAACGGGAACCACATCATGGCATTCCAGCTCCTGGTCCTGCTTCAGTTCGGGCAGCGGGGTATCCCGGTCTTCCAGGACAGCTTCCGGGTCGTCACTGCCTTCGACATACGCCCGGAAAAAGCCCGGGAAGAGAACTTTCTTGCCACTGGCCTTGAACTGCGCTTTCGATGCCTCTGTTTCCGCCTCAATGACTGCACTGGTGAGCGCAACCCGGGCATCCGCCATCTGCGTGGCCATGGTCCGCTTCCATATCAGGTCGTAAAGCTTTGCCTCACGGCCGATCAGCGGTGTATCAGAGGGTGTGCGGAACTGGCTTCCTGCCGGACGGATGGCCTCATGCGCTTCCTGTGCGCCTTTGGTCTTTTTCGAATAGGTACGCACTTTCGGACTCAGATAGTCATCGCCATACATCCGTTCTACAGCGCTGCGGGCCGCGCTGATAGCCTGGTTGGACAGGTTCGTTGAATCGGTACGCATGTAGGTGATATACCCTTCTTCATACAGCTTTTGGGCTATGCGCATCGTATCCCTTGCCGAGTAGCCGAATTTCCTGTTGGCTTCCTGCTGCAGCGTTGAGGTGATAAATGGAGGGGCAGGTGTCCGTTTCTGAATTTTTGACGTTACACTCGTAACGCTCCAATGCGCTGCAGCAAGCTCCCCCTGCAAACTCTCTGCCTGCTCCCTGTCCAGCAACACCAGCTTGTCCGGTTTCTTCAGCTTGCCCGTGGACTCGTCAAAATCTTTTCCGCTGGCAAGCCGCCGGTCGTCAAGGTGCGTCATCTCCGCTTCGAAAGTCCCGTTATCCTTCTGCTCTGATGCACCGGTTTTGCCCAGCACCGCTTTCAGATCCCAGTAACTTCCGCTTCGGAACCTCATCCGCTCCCGCTCCCTGCTTACAAGCAGCTGTACGGCAACCGACTGAACCCTTCCGGCCGACAAGCCCGGACCAATTTTCTTCCAGAGCAGAGGGGATATCGTATATCCGGCCAGACGATCCACGATACGCCGGGCCTCCTGGGCATCCACCAGATCCATGTTGATCTCCCTGAAGTCGAGGAGCGCCCGCTCAATAGCCTCTTCGGTAATTTCGTGGAAGACCATCCGCTTGACCGGAATCTTTGGCTTCAGTTCATCCACAATGTGCCAGGAGATCCCCTCGCCTTCACGGTCCTCATCCGTTGCCAGGATCAGCTCATCCACCTCCTTGATGAGCTTCTTCAGGCGGGCAACCGTCTTTTTCTTTTGCGGAGATACCACGTACAACGGCTCATAATCATTATCTATGTCGATCCCGAGATTGGCCCACTTGTTCTTTTTCAACTTCGCGGGTATCTCCTTGGCCGATGCCGGCAAATCGCGGATATGACCGTTGCAGGAATCCACGGAAATGGATTTCGGCAGAAATTTTTTGATGGTTTTCGCTTTGGTCGGCGACTCGACTATTATGAGCGATTTCATCCGTATAGTTACTATTAGATTATTCAGGCCCGCCTGCAGTTTCCATGATAGCGCGTGTCATCAATGTCGGCCACAACATGTGCGACAAGGTGACAACCACTGCAAACCGGCCGTTTTCGTACTTTTGGCGGACAGAAACCCCGCAATCTGCAGGCCATCTTGCATGGCCGGAGGTCAGGATTCCAGTTCGTCAATTTTTTTCAACAGTTCATCTGCGTGTCCAGCCGTATCGACTTTCTCAATAACGGCCCTGACAGTTCCATCCGTATCAATAAAATAGGCAGAACGGGACGGCCCGTAAAAGGTCTTGCCGTACATTTTCTTCTCGACCAGCGAATCCGTTGCTTTTGCAAACTCATGCTCCGGATCAGAGGCAAGAATATAGCCAATTCCCAGTTTCTCAGCGTACTTTTTATGAGAATTGCAGGAATCCTTGCTGATTGCAACCACTTTGTACCCTTTGTCCCGAATTTCCCCCGACTTTTCAGCCAGGCTTTTATTCTGCCGGTCGCATCCCCCGGTGTTGTTCTTCATATACACCGAAACAATTACCGGACGGTCCAAAAGCTCGGAAAAAGCGACGCTCTTCTCCTCACCGCCATCCACAATGTTCAGTTTGACCGATGTGTCGATTTTATCACCTGGTTTGATCATTTCCGTTCCTCCAATGCTTGGTTTTCGAATTTGCTGTTTCTTCTTTAAGACCAAAAAAGCCCATAATCCTTACAGATGCAAACCATCATTTGTGTAATCCGGTTCACTGCGGCCGATTTTATTTTGACGGTACATGCGCCAACATACCATTTGAATCCATAGGCAGAAACAACCTATCTTGCGTTCCACGGGAATCCGGATCAGACCGGTGAACCAGGCGGCTTCTTTCGCCACAACACGTCATCTCCGGGACACCCGAGGCACCATACAAAATCCCCTATGACACATTCGCCCAAACTCACCGTAAGCAACTCCGTAGTCGACCAGAAATCCCTCATCAGGCAGATCGACGATGCGTGTGACCTCATGGACAAGATCTACCGCGATGGACACTATCCCAAAGTGAAAGTGACACGGTCCTGGTCAGAGCACAACCCCCTAATCGAGGGAGAGTTTGCCAAACCCGAAGTCTACCGCTGGTACCTCAAACGCGAACTGGCCAAGCTGGTCCGCGCCGGTGCCGAAGTCACCATATCCCCATCCCGTGAATGCGTTTCGCTCAACGACCCCAAACTGCTGGATGCGATCGATGAAGACCACTGGGACTTCACCAAGAAAAAACTGTTCCTCTTCCGCGCCGAACGCATCGACCTGTCCCTTGACCGCCTGCAGCACTACACCGGGACGAATGCACGCGATTTTCAGCGGTATATCATGTTCACCAACTATGATATGCATGTGGAAGTGTTCAAGCAGCGCTACCCAGATTGCGTGCAGCCGGCACGAAACGTCCAGATGCCCGCCTACCACCACAAGGTAAGGGACAACCTGGGCCTCACACTGATCAACATCGGCGTCGGCCCGTCCAATGCCAAGACCATTACCGACCACGTCGCCGTACTTCGTCCGGATCTCATGATCATGGTGGGACATTGCGGCGGTCTGCGCAACCACCAGGAAATCGGCGATTTCGTGCTGGCTTCCGGATACATGCGGGCGGATGGCGTTCTGGATGCGAGCCTGCCCAAGAATGTCCCGATAATCCCGAACAACATGCTCAATTTCCACCTCCAGTCGGTGCTTGAGGAGGAAAAGATGACCTACCGGATGGGCACGGTCTATACCATCGACAACCGCAACTGGGAGTTCATGAAACGCCGGGTTGTCCAGGAAATCCATATCAGTCGCAGCATTGCCATCGACATGGAGTCAGCCACCGTCGCCACAAACGGATTCCGCTACCGGATCCCGAATGCCACCCTGCTTTGCATCAGTGATAAACCACTGCACGGCAAGCCGAAACTAGGTGAGTCCGCACAGTCTTTTTACCAGAATTCAAAAGAACGCCACCTCGATATCGTGATCAAGGCGATCGAGCTTTCCAAAAACAACTTCCCCGGGGGCCTGCCCAACGCCAGCCTCCGCGCCCTCGACGAACCGTTGATGGGCGGTGGATCCTGATGGAGGCGGAATGAATGAGATCCGGTTCCGCGAGACTCCTGTTGAAGAAATACTCGGTCTGAGAGCCCGTGAGCTGCGGGCCGGCAAGCCGCTGGAATCTGCGCGTTTCACCGAAGATCATGAACCGGATACAATGCACTTTGCCGCCTGTGCCGCTGGCCGGGTGGTCGGATGCCTTACACTCATCAAAACGGACGCCGGTGCTGCTTCCTCCTGGCAGCTGCGCGGCATGGCCACGGAGAAGGCCTGGCAGCAAAAAGGGGTTGGAAAAGGCCTGCTGTTCTTTGCGGAAGGCCGCCTCAGGGCGCATGCGTCCGAGCAACCGGACATTGACAGAGCACGAATCTGGTGCAACGCCCGGACCGGCGCCGTCCCCTTCTATACAAGAATGGGCTACATAACGGTCTCGGAAGAGTTCCATATAGAGAATATCGGTCCGCACTACAAAATGGAGAAAAATATTCTGTAAGGGTGGATGGGGTTGCTGCTCTATAATGCAGACCTGACCGGGGCGGATCACGCCGTCAGGCATGGATCTGCATCCATAACCCGTAATCTTCATTTTGTCATACCATCGTGAGAGCCGGCAAACCAAAAATTTATGACCTGAACAGGGGTGAACATCCAAGACGCATGGTCCGCGATCTTTCTGAGGACGAACAGCCGCGGGAACGGCTCATGCGTTTCGGAACCGAAAGCCTGACCGACGCTGAGCTGCTTGCGATACTCGTGCGCACGGGCAGCCGGAAAATGAACGTCATTGACACCTGCCGCACCATGCTGCAACATTTCGGCGGGCTGCACAAACTGGTGCGGAAAAACTGGCGGGAACTTCGCATAATCGAGGGTGTCGCCGATGTGAAAGCGATAACCCTGGAAGCGGCGTTTGAGCTCTCCCGAAGGCTGCAGTCCGGCAGTGGCAACGGAAAACCGCTGTTCTTCAAAACACCTGATGATGTCTCGTCCTATTTCGGACCGCGGCTCCGGGATCTGCAGACCGAGCAGTTCCTTGTCGTGTTCATGAATGCCGCCAAAGCAGTGACCGGACATCAGGTCATCAGCAAGGGGGGCAAGACCGCAACCGTGGTGGATCCGGCCGAAGTCATGCGGCAGGCCATCATGAACGAAGCCAACAGCATCATCATCGTGCACAATCATCCATCGGCCAATCGACGTGCATCCAGGGCAGATATCGCCATCACCAAAAAACTTATGGAGGCGGGCGACATGCTGGATATCAAAGTGGACGACCACATTATCATCGCCGGCTATGATTACCTCAGCATGCGCTCCGAGGGATTGATGGGATAAATCCCGTTTCCTTCCCGGAAATCTTGTATATTTGGAGCTTCCGATTTAACCCGAGATTACCATGCAAGATTACCTGAAGGAGCAGATCGCCCGGGCACTGAAAAAAGTGGCCCCCGATCTGGAAACTCCGGAAATCACCATTGAAAAACCGCGTTCCCCCGAACACGGGGACGCATCCACCAATGTGGCCCTTACACTGGCCAAGGCACTTAAGGACAATCCGCGGTCAATAGCACAGAAAATAGCGGACCAGATTGACCTGTCCACCGGACACATTCGCGGAGTTGAGGTGGCCGGACCCGGATTCATCAATTTCCGTTTCGCCGGAAACTGGCTGACAGACAAGCTGGTCGAGGCACACCGGACCGGCAGGGAATTCGGAAAGGGCCGGATGCTGGAACTCAAAAAAATCCAGGTCGAATTCGTAAGCGCCAATCCAACCGGCCCGCTTACTGTGGGACACGGACGAAATGCCGTGCTCGGAGATACCATTGCCAGGGTGCTGGAATGGGCAGGTGCCGATGTGCAGCGCGAATACTACTTCAACAATGCCGGACGTCAGATGAGAGTGCTGGCGGAAAGTGTGCGCGCCCGCTATCTGCAGTCGACAGGGCACAATATCGTGTTTCCGGAAGGAGGATACGAAGGGGCCTATATAACCGAAATAGCAGAAAGAGTGCTGGAGAAGCATGGTGACTCCCTCACGGAAGAAGAGCACCTGCCCGTTTTCCGGCAAGCCGCAGAAGAGAGCATTTTTGAGGATATCCGGCAAACCCTTGCCCGCATGAATATTTCCATGGATTCTTTCTTCAATGAAAACACACTTTATGAGGACGGATCCATTGACAAGGTAATCGCAACTCTTCGCGAAAAAGACCTTGTTTTCGAACAGGACGGCGCCACCTGGTTTAAAACAACCGCTTTCGGCAAAGACAAGGATACGGTGCTCATTAAAAGCACCGGAGAGCCCACCTATCGCCTGCCCGACATTGCCTATCACATCAACAAGCTGGAGCGCGGATTTGATCTGGCGATCGATATCTTCGGCGCCGACCACATCGCCACATACCCCGATGTTGTAGCAGCCGTGCAGGCATGCGGATTTGACAGCAATCGCATTGACGTGATCGTCTACCAGTTCGTTACCATTGTCAAGGATGGCAAACCGTTCAAGATGAGCACCCGAAAAGCCAATTTTGTCACACTCGACGAGCTGATGGACGAAGTGGGCGCCGATGTCACCCGCTTTTTCTTCCTGATGCGCGCCCCCGGAACACATCTTGAGTTTGACCTGAATGAAGCCAAGCAGGCCGGTGAAAAAAATCCGGTGTTCTACCTCCAGTATGCCCACGCCCGGATACAGAGTATTATGAGGAAAGTGCGGGATCATTATGACTTCGCCGGGAAGGCACCCGACTTCAGCCTGCTTGCCCACGATGCAGAAACAACTTTGATCAAACGCCTTCTCGAATTCCCCGATGTCATTTTAATGACAGCCGGTCAGCGCGAGCCGCACAAACTGATCCAGTATCTTAACGAATTGGCTACCGCATTCCACAAATTCTATCACGATTGCCGGATTCTGGGCGAAGAAGAGCAACTTGCACTGGCGCGCACCGAACTGCTTACGGTTACAGCTACCGTGCTGGCAAACGGGCTGGGCATACTGGGCATTTCCGCACCGGACAAAATGTAACGGCCGGACAAAATGCGACAGCCGGACAATCTAAGGCGCACGAAGCCGAGATATCCGCATAACCCCGGCCCTTCGTGAATCTGCCAGATCAAAACCGGCTGACCGGAAAAAAGCATCCGCTTCTTTTTCCTCCGGAATCCACACACCGCCCGGCGACAGCAGTTTGGCGAACAGTGCCGGGCTGCCGGCACGGACAAGATGCATGATAACGGCCGTTGCACCTTTTTTCAGGACCCGTGCAAGTTCCGAAAGAACCCGCTCCGGCTCTGACAGCTCGTTCAGGGTGCCTCCCATAACGGCACCGTCCATGCTGTTTGCAGGAAGGGGAAGCGCCGCGGCATCGCACTGCAGGTACACCGCACGCGCATCAGATCGGGTTTTCATCCTGGCCTTTTCCAGCATTGGCAGGGAATAATCCACCAGAATCATGCCCGATTCCGGCTCTCGTTCCAACACCGCCCGGGAATAGACACCTGTGGAACAACCCAGATCCAGATAGTTTGCGCCACGTGCCGGCTTCAGCATTTCCGTGACAATGTCACACTCCTCCACGAGCGACCATGTCCCTCGTGTAAGGATACCGGTGGAATATTTGCGCCAAAGTGGTTCATAGACCAATGCCGTCACCCTCCAAAGATTGCTTCTCTCCGCCATGGAAGCGGGACGGAGCCGCGACAGCGCACCTTGCCCCTCCATAGTTTGCTGCCCGCGAAGTGGCGATCGCAACCTCCCTGTCCGACAATGGAGGATCCGGCCCGGGTTCAGCAACAATTCCTCCGGCTTGAGACTGTGGCCGTCCGCAGGAATACCGTTCATGGCAAGATTACCATCCGGCATGGTGATTTCACCCTTTTCCGCTACCCTGGCCGCCTGATCGCGATTTATCCAGGCGCGTACGCGACCATTCATACGCCTCGCTGAGAGAACGGGCCGTCTTGTGCTTGAAACCCTTTTTCCCTCTGGTCAGTGACTTGGCCATCCATACGACGGAAGAGAGATATGCTTTCATCATGGGCGACGATACAACCGCAGCGGTACCCGCAAGCTGATGCATGTCCGCCTCCATAAGCCACGCTATGAGCCGATTTCGCGCATCCTGGGGCAGATGATGTATCTCTCTGAGATCCATGACGAAACAAAAATCTTCCTCCCTGGACTGATATTCCTCAAGCCTTTTCAGAAAATGGCAGATGTCCTTCAGTGTCTCGCTTCCGGACAGCGTGATGATCACAATCGGCCATCGGTTTTCATCAATATAAGTCTGTGCCATACATCAGTTTTTTGCAGTCCTCTTCGTTGTCGTGGCTGATGCTCCTACAGTTTGTAATTGTGCAGCAATTACTTGTTTCAGCTAGTCTGCCAGGGTTTTTTCAATAACGTTCACTAACCGATACCCCTGGAAGTTGATTGTCGTTTTACCGTTGCCGGATCCTTTTTTTCCGCGTTCTTTTTTTTAGACCTCTTCAACGCACGTACAGTACTTTGATTGCTTTAAATCAAGATACACTTTTTTGAATTACCAAAGAAACAGGAGCACCTTTTTCCACCCCGAGCATACGTTCTGCATTTCCCTTGTTTATGGCGATTTCGAGCATGCCCGAACTGCCGATCAGTGCTACCGCTTCCCCATCGGTCACTTCAGAAAATGATACGGAAATATGTTTGAGTATGGTATTCCCGACATAGATCTTGAATGTGGACTGCTGCTCGTATTTCCGGATATAGGACTCCGGGATATTCGTGATCAGATTCCCGTAGCGGTCGATGTGCATCACCCAGCCCTGGACCCCCTCCTCATCGGCAATCGGCTTGGCCCAGCGATACGTCGTCAGTTCTCTCAATTCGCTGCCAAACTGCTGCGGGACCTCTCCTATGCTCAGCCACGCCGCAACCGGTGCAAAGATATCACGGCCATGAAACGTCGGCGAAACGGTATCCCGCCAAAAGCGCTTGTTGGACAGTTCGAAAACCCGGTGCTCCTGGCTCTCAACCACCAACGAGAACAGCCCGTTGTTCGGACCCACAAACAGCTGGTCCCGGACCTGAACCAGCACGGGGCGGCGACTGCTTCCCACACCGGGATCAATGACAGCCAGATGGATCGTACCCGGCGGATACAGAAACGCCGTGTTTTTGAGCACCCATGCCCCGGCCATAATATCCTGAGGAGGCAGGCCGTGTGAGATATCCACCAGCCGCACATCGGGAGAAATGCCCAAAATCACCGCCTTCATGGCACTCACATAATAATCCTGACTCCCGAAGTCGCTCGTCAGTGTTATGATACCGGACGGAGAAGGCATGATGGCATCAACCGTAGGTGTTCAGCATGACAGGCATCACCAGCATAAGCATCTCCTCCTCGTCATCCTGCACGGAGGGCCGCACGATGCCAGCCCGGTTCGGAGTCGAAAACTCGAACACCACCTCGGGATCATCAATATTGTTGAGCACATCCATCAGATAACGGGCATTGAAGCCAATTTCCATGGGCTCGTCGGAGTATTCGGAAGGGATGCTCTCCTTGGCCTCGCTGCTCATGTCCAGATCTTCGGCCGAAATCACAATTTCATCCATCTTGAGTTCCAGTCGTATCTGACGCGTTGTGGAACTGGAAAAAACCGATACCCGCTTGACGGTTGCCAGCATCTGGTCCCGGTTGATCTTGAGCGTCTTGTCATTCTCCCTCGGGATGACCGACTCGTAACGAGGATACTGCTCGTTGATCAGCCGTGTGATAACCTGCGTGTTGCCGGACTGAAAACTCACATGGTCCACAGTCACAACCATCTCACATGCCGCATCATCCAGCGCCTTGCCAACGAGCGTGAGCGCTTTTTCCGGCACAATGAACGATATGGGACTGGACGAGGAGATGTCCTTGCGGACCAGGCGCACCAGGCGATGGCCGTCCGTGGCCACCACACGGCTTTCCTCCTCACCGATATCAAAAAAGACCCCCATCATGGCTGGACGCAAATCGTCACTCGAAACGGCAAAACTGGTTTTCTTGATGGCGTTCTTGAGACTTTCCGTATCCGTCTTGATCAGCTTTCCATCCTCAAGCAACGGCATATCCGGGAAGTCTTCGGCTTTCTCGCCGGCCAATTTGTAGGTTCCCTTATCCGTCCGGAACCGGACCTGGGCGCGCTCATCCACTTCAAATGTGACCGGAATGTCCGGAAGCTGTCTCAGTGTTTCCAGAAGCCTGCGGGCCGGAACAGCAACGGCACCCTGGGTTTCCACATCGGCTCCCACATATTCAATGATGCTCACCTCCAGATCCGAAGCACTCAATTTGATCCGGCTGTCTTCCGTTTCAAATAATACGGTCTCAAGGATCGGAAGAGTCGCCTTGTTGGGAACGGCGCCGATAACCGCCGACAAACTTTTTACCAGTTCACCGCTGGTGACATTGAATTTCATAGAATTACCTGATGATTGGGAATGGTTTGTTTCAGACTTTTTGTGCAAAAGGTAAAGTACAAAAATATGGATTCTATTCTAAACAATAGTCACACCCTATTCAATACCAAAAGCCGCTGAATCAAGGTGTCATATCCGCTATCCCGAACCGGATTCATTCGTTTGACCGATTGCCTGCCCGGTGCTGTTTCATTGCTCCCCTTTTTTTATCTTGTCAAGACTAACCGGCAATTGATCCGCGTTACCATTGGATCAGTAACCCTGCATCAGGCTATCAGACCGCATTTTGCTACTCCATGATAATCCGAGGTTTTTACACATTCCTGATCCTTGCTGCCCTGCTCATTTCCACCTCAGGCGGACAAGCGTTTGAGGAGGCGAAATACGGCGGCGATTTTCTCTCCGTTGGAGGTGGCGCCAGACCCCTCGGTATGGGCAGCGCGTACACGGCCATCACCCGCGATGTACTGTCCGGATACTGGAATCCAGCCGGACTCTCCGGGGTGCCCAACTGGCAGTTCGCCTATATGCACTCCGAACGGTTTGCCGGCGTGGTTGGATATGACTATGGAGCCGTCGCCATGCCCGTCGAAGGATCCGGCGGCGTATTCGCCCTCAGCTTTATCCGCCAGGGTGTCGATGGCATCAAAAACACGCTGCACGCCTGGGATCCGGAACAAAACCGGCCAAAATCAGATCCGACCAGCTACATGCGAGAATTCAGCGCATCGGACATGGCCCTGTACCTCTCATACGCCAACGCCCTTGCCGGAAACTGGCACTGGGGCGTATCGGCCAAAGTGATCCACTCCCGGCTCGGACCCTTTGCCAATGCCTGGGGCTACAGCCTGGATGCCGGCCTGCAGCATCGCGGCGAACGGTATCAGTTCGGAATCAACCTCGTCGATTTCACCACTCTCATGAAGTTCTGGTCCGTTGACCAGAACGAACTTGCCGCCCTTCAGGACTTTATCAACCCCGAGACCGGCAAACCCGAAACCCTTCCGGAAGGCACCAACGAGTATGTCAAACCCTCCCTGCGCATCGGTGCCGGACGTTTCTTCGATTTCGGCGACTTCAGCCTGCTCGCCGCCTTTGACACCCATATGCGGTTCGAAGGCCGGCGCACCTACTATCTGAATGCGGGCGATGTCAGCTTTGAACCGAATATCGGTGCCGAATTGGGATACAAGGACCTTGTATTTATTCGCGCCGGCGTAACCGACGTGCACCTGGATGACCGGAACAACATATTCGTCTCCCCCACTCTCGGAACCGGACTTAAAGTGGGCGCCTTCATGGTGGATTACGGCTTCAGCAGCTTCGCCGGTATTGCCTCGGACCTTGGTTTCACCCACCGGATTTCCCTTCAGCTGACACTGTGAAAACAGCACCCCGCACAAAAGACGCACACACCCCGCCGACCGTCGTAATTACAGGTCCGACCGCCACCGGAAAAACCGACCTCTCACTTACCCTGGCCCGTCATTTTGGCACACCCGTTATCTCGGCAGACGCCCGCCAGTGCTACAAGTACCTTGATATCGGAACCGGCAAAGTTCCCAAAACGGTCCGTGACGAAATCCCCCACTATAACATTGACACGCTCTATCCCGATGAAACGTTCACGGCTGCCGACTTCACCGGCCGGTACCGGGAATGGAGCCGTTCCATTCATCAACAGGGCAAACCCGTAATCGTCGCTGGCGGCAGCACGCTCTACATCGAGTCGCTCATCCGTCCGCTCGACCCGCTTCCCCCAAAAAACGACAGCAATATCCGCGAACTGGAGCATCGTGCGGAACGCGATGGACTTCAATCCATCCGCAAGAAACTGCAGGAAGTGGACCCAACCTACCTTGAGCGTATAGACGGGCCCAATCCGCACCGCATGTTCCGGGCACTGGATGTCTGGATGCAGACCGGACAGCCCTTCAGCAGTTTTCACCGCAACCTTCCGCTCCGCCTACCGGGCAACATGCTGCTTATCTGCCTGAATCGTGACCGGATTGAGCTTCATGACCGCATCAGCAAACGGGTCGATACCATGCTCGCCGAGGGACTTGTGGAAGAGGTCCGGAACATCCTGGACATGGGTTATCACCCGGAGCTGCAGTCGCTGCGTACGGTTGGCTATCGGGAAGTCATTGCCCACTTGCGCAACGACCTTTCAGAAAACGCCATGATCGCGCAGATCAAGACCAACACGCGCAGATACGCAAGGCGTCAGCTCACCTGGTTCCGCCGCTGGGAAGGTGTCTCCTGGATGGATCAAACCGGACAATCCGAAACAGAACTTGCCGGGCGTGTATGCAGCATGGCAGAACAACTGGCAGCTGAAACCTGAATGCTGTACCTTTGGAAAATTCCATTAACACGACCCCTTAACTCCAACCCATTTAACCATGCAGGTAGAAATCGTCATCACCCTCCGGGAATCCATTCTGGATCCAAAGGGAAAAGCATCCCATCACGCGCTTGAAAACCTGGGCTTCAAGGAAATATCGGCTGTCCGCATCGGAAAATTCATCCAACTTGAAGTGGACACCGATGACCCCGCACAGGCACGCGACCTCGCTGCCGCCGCTTGTGAAAAACTCCTGGCCAACACGGTCATGGAAAACTATGAGATCCGACTGCCGGATTCCACCACCTGAGCCCCATCGATGCATCAGATCCTGAATTCCATCGATGCCGCCCCATCAAAATCTGACCCTAAACAAATGCCCAGTGAAACGCGTAAGCGAAATGGCCATGACGGCAACCCGGCACACAGGAGCATGATTATAATCGTCATGGACATTCTATCTGACCTCTTGAATCAAAAAATTTTAAACACATGAAATTCGGAGTTATTGTTTTTCCTGGATCCAATTGCGATCACGACGCGTACCATGCCCTGAAACACGAGCACGGCATCGACACCACCTTTATCTGGCACAAGGACACGGACCTCGGGAACGTGGACGGCATCATCATCCCGGGTGGATTTTCGTATGGCGACTACCTGCGAAGCGGGGCCATTGCCCGTTTCTCCCCCGTGATGAACGAGGTGGCAGGATTTGCCGGCAAAGGCGGACCGGTACTCGGCATNTGCAACGGCTTCCAGATTCTGCTTGAAGCGCAGCTGCTCCCCGGCACCATGATGCACAATGAACAGCTCAGGTTTACCTGTAAGTTTGTCAACCTGCTCTGCCAGAACCGCAACACCCCGTTTACCGCCAGCATACCGGTAGACCGGATATTATCCATACCCGTGGCACACGGAGAAGGGAACTATTATGCCGACAGTGACCTTCTGAAGAAACTGGAAGACGAAAATCAGATCGTTCTCAGGTACTGCAGCGCAGAAGGCGACATCACCCCCGAAGCAAACCCGAACGGATCAACAGCAAATATTGCCGGCATCTGCAACAAAAAAGGGAACGTAGTGGGCATGATGCCGCACCCTGAACGCGCCGTAGAAGAGAAGCTCGGGTCGGCAGACGGCCGTCTCTTTTTTGAGTCGGCTCTTGCGCAAATCGCACCCGCCCTGTAACCATCTCCCTTTTCCATGACCCAGCCAGAACGCCAGAAACTTCATTGCAAGGACCTTGTCAAACGGTACAAAAAACGCACCGTTGTGGACCATGTGTCCATCTCCGTCAACCAGTCTGAGATTGTCGGCCTGCTGGGCCCCAACGGGGCCGGAAAAACCACCACATTCTATATGGTAGTGGGACTGATCCGGGCGGAAAAGGGACGGATCTACCTCAACGATAAAGACATAACCACGCTTCCCATGTACCGGCGCGCACGGTACGGCATCGGCTACCTGTCCCAGGAGGCCAGTGTTTTCCGCGATCTTACGGTGAGGCAGAACCTTGAGTCCATTCTCGAGTTTTACAAAATGAGCAAAGCGGAAAGACGGGAGCGGGCCGATGAGCTCATCGAGGAGTTCAACCTGCAGACCGTCGTCAACAGCAAGGGATTCAACCTCTCGGGCGGTGAACGACGCCGAACCGAAATCGCCAGGGCTATGGTCACAAGACCCCATTTCCTGCTGCTCGATGAACCGTTTGCTGGCGTCGATCCCATAGCCGTGGAAGACATCCAGCAGATCATCTCCGGCCTGCGCCAGAAAAATATCGGGATCCTGATCACCGACCATAATGTTCACGAAACCCTGGCCATCACCGACCGGGCCTACCTCATGTTCGAGGGACGCATCCTCAAAGAGGGCTCTTCTGACTATTTGGCGGAAGATGATGAGGCAAGAAAACTGTATCTTGGCGAGCAGTTCAGGCTGGACCGATACAATTACGAAACCGAAGGAAAAAACCGATAATGACTGTAGAAGAAATTACCGTTCAGGAATTGAAGAAAATACAGGACGAAAAAGAGCCTGTTCTTCTGATTGACGTTCGTGAAAAATTCGAGAAGGATCTTGTGGATATCGGCGGCGATCTCATCCCGCTGGGACAGCTTTCAGACCGCCTGTCTGAAATCGATTCACAAAAGGAGCACCCTGTCATCATTTACTGCCGCAGCGGCGCCCGAAGTGCGGAAGCCTGCCGTATTCTGATGTCCCGGGGATTCTTGAATGTCAAAAATCTCAAAGGCGGCATCCTTAAGTGGGCCGACGACATTGACCCCAGCCTCCCAAAATACTGATCCGGCACAGGCTTGCCATGGATTCCAGAGCTTGTTATCAGCACTTGCGCACCGCATCTGCTGTCTGTTATTTGCTCAAGTCCAGTCAGATTCCGGATGATTCTGACAGCAAATCAGACGTAGGCGGCAATCTGGTTCAACAGTTCTTCGTTGCTGCCGGTTCGCTTTAAAACCTGAAGCAGGCTTGACATGGATTCCTTGGGGGACTTTTTCAGCAGGTACCTGCGCACCATATTGCGCTCTTCCAGCGAATCATCGATGAATTTGTCCTCGTTCCGCGTACCTGATGCGGCGATATTGATCGCAGGAAAAATACGATCGTCGGCAATTTCGCGGTCAAGGACCAGCTCCATGTTTCCGGTTCCCTTGAATTCCTCGAAAATAAGATCGTCCATCCGGGAATTCGTTTCCACCAGGCAGGTTGCAACGATGGTGAGTGAACCCCCATTCTCGATTTTACGGGCCGATCCGAAGATCTTCTTGGGTATGTCGAGCGCCCGGATATCGAGCCCGCCCGACATCGTACGCCCGCCCCCGGCCTGTGCAGCGTTGTAGGCACGGCTCAAGCGTGTGATCGAATCTATCAGAAGCACAGCATCCTTGCCCATTTCGGCTTTTCGTTTAACATATCCGAGGGCCAGTTCTGAAATGCGTGTATGGCTTTTTGTGGATTTGTCATTGGAGGAGGCAAAAACACGACCGCGTGTGGTGCGGATGAAATCGGTCACCTCTTCCGGCCGCTCATCAACGAGCAGCACGGCCAGTTCGATATCCGGATGATAGTCATCAACGGAACGGGCAATGTTTTTCAGCAGTACGGTTTTACCCGTTCTCGGCGGTGCCACGATCAGCGCCCTCTGCCCTTTCCCAATCGGCGCAATGAGATCGATGACGCGCAACTCAATCTCATCAGGGCTGCGTGAAAGCTTGATCTGCTCAATGGGCATGATTGGGGTTTGCAAATCAAAGCGGACAGCTTTGGCCCAAACCTCATAGGGTTCGCCGTTGACCGAATGCACACTGACAAGCCGCTTGTTTCCTCTTTGATCCTGCTCAATCTCTCCCTCGACCAGCAATCCGGGCTTCAGGTTGAAAAAGCGGACCATTTCCGGTACCGCAAAAGGGTCCTGGGGTGTTGCAGTGAACTCATGATCCAGCTTGCGTAGATATCCGACCCCTTTTTCCGTAACCTCCATGATGCCGGAATACATACCTGCCGGTTTCACATGCTGGTTATCAAGAAAACTGGGCAGACCGCCGCCACGCTGCTGGGTGCCGCCTTTCTTGCCTTTTGGACGGCTTTTCTTACCCTTTTTTTTGCGGCTGCGTCCTTTTCTATCCTGGGAATTACTCATTTTTTTATTGTTTTTTATCTGATAACGGGGGTTTTTCAGATGCTCGAATATCTTGTGAGCAGCCTGAAAAACACGGTCTTCCCCTGGGTCCTTGCCATACTGCGTTCAGGACGATAATCTATCTCAAAAAGGAGTTATTCCCGGATGGACGTGTTGCTCCATCCGCTTGCATCAGCGGATGGTCGTCTCTTCGGCAATCCAGGAGTAACAATCTCTAAGGGAACCGTCGATACGGATTCTTTCACCCGTATTCCAGTTCTGATAGAATTTTTCTTCTGCGGTTGGCGTAACCGGCTCGTAGATTCGGTACAGGCGATTGACTGCGGAACTGACCCCGGAATTGCGTTGGATGGCCCTGTCAAGATAGTCCAGCACCAGCCAGTAAACGGCCTTGTCAATACGTGTCATATCGGTACCGGCGCAGCGCGATACGGCCTCCGCGTAGATTTGTGCGATGGTGATTTGCGGTTCACCCCAGTTGGGATCTTCGCTTGCAGCACGGCGTGCAAAACGACGTGCTTCCTGAAGATCCCTGAGACTCAGGTAGTTGTCTGCAATCCGCAGCGATGTGCGTGCCTTTACCGACCCCTGCTGGATTTCATGCGCCTCAGACAAATAGCGGATAGCTTGACGATACTCGCCCTCATTTTCCGCTTTGTCAGCAAGTCGCGTGATGTTGGCAACACTGGGCTCCACTTCGTACATACGCTCCGCCATCTTTCTGGCCTCGGATCGGTCGCCGACCGCCTGGAACAGCTCGTAAAGCTCCTGCATCAATTCGATATTGCCGGGATCTTCCTGCAGATCATCTGACAGCAACTCGATTCTTTCACCCGGATCGGTAATAAGGTCATTCCTGGTCTGCGCAAAAAACTCCCGTGTGTTTTCATCAGCAAATGGTTCGGCCTCATTAATGATCGCAAAGGCACTTTCCCGGTCATTCTGCCGGGCATAGTTCTGAACAATAAGCTGCACATAATATCCGCCACCCGATTCGGTGGCCCGCTTCGGATCCAGGCGGAACATCTCTTCGTAGTTCTTGAGCGCCATCTGGAACGCATTGCGGATATGGTCCGAGTTGCTTTGATAGAACCGGCCGCGATTGAAATGCCAGCGGTACTTGTCAATCTCTTCCTCGGTGAAGAGCGCAAAAACCCTGTCAAACATTTGCAACGACGAATCAAGGTATGCCTCACGCAAAGCAGGATCTTCCTGCTGGGTGGACATGTACTCGTAAATGTCGATCATTCGACGGAAGTTGCGCTCAGCCGGATAGTTGCCCGGGTACTCCTCCATCTCTTTCGGGTGCGCCTCTACAAGCCAGCGACCGTAGATCAGTGCCTGCTCATACTGTTCGTTCCGGAAGTCTTCGGAAAACAGGGACTGAATCTGAAGCGGCGTATAACCGAAGGGTTGGGCGCCTGCCGCACTGGTCATGACCAGCGCTGCAATCAGAATAAGAATAGATTTTGTCATGATGTTTGAAAGTTTGTCTGTTGCTGTTTGCTTACTGCAGACGACGCTGAATAAACATGAGTTCCGACAAGTTGAATGAGAGACTCAATCCAAAAACCCTTTCTGAAATCAGTCCGGCCGATTGCGTCCCCCGGAAACCATACTCGACATTGATGTCAATTGAGGAGTTGGTCCGTGAAGATGGAATGCTGATGCCACCATGAATGGTAAAGGTTTCAATTTCCTTGTCATTAAGTTTAAGGTTGCCTGTATCATATGATACGCCTAACCTGTATATAAGGTTCGAAAGTAAACCGGAGGCATCTCTGCGGGCAGCGATATACTGTCCGCCCATGCCAAGCCTGATACGATCTTTCAGGAACTCCTCTGACTCCCCGCTGAAATTGGAATAACCGCTCCAGTTCTGATAGAGCACATCGCTTGTAAACTGAATAAATGGATTGGGATTGTAGGAGAATCCGGCACTCGCTTCCATCGGATAGACGGCCTGGCCGTCACCGTAATATGACGGTGGACGAATGGTTACGTCATTGAAATCAATCCGTGATTCAAGTTTTCGTTCTGAAACGAGATTGACCGGCAGGGATACCATCGCCCCCAGGGTAAACCGGTCATTCTGCCGGAAAGCATTTCTCTGATGGAAATATATGCCAAAACGGTTTCCAAATCCATAATGCGATGTAGATTCCCGCAGATTCGAAGGCCGGTAATCAGGATTGTCAAAAAAAACAGTCTGATCCCGGCGGATATTTCCGATCAGCAGCGATGGGGCATACCCGATGGAGAGGCTGCTTGTGAGCCGGTATCCAATTCCAAGCTCCACCCTGTTGATGCCGCCGTTGCCCCTGTTTTCAATGACATAATCCAGCTCATCACCGGTGTGATTCTCATCCGGGGCGAGCTGATACGGGTTCTGCATTGTAAACCGGGATGACGTCAGTGGTGTAAGAGACAGATTGATCCCGAGGCGATCCCTCATGAGCGGCATCACCACCTGGAACGGGCCGCTGTGAAACTGGGTGGACCGGTACTGTGTCTCCGGCGATGTGGCATCAAAACTTGAAATCTCAAAGGCTCCGCTGGCGTTGGTAAAAACCGCCCGGGACCATACTGCAGGATTGGATGCCCCCGGGACCCTTGCATCATGAAGGGCAACGCCATAGACACCCATTCCTTGTGCATATGACGCCCGGAAATCATTGGGGGCGCCCAGTGCGAAATGGGAATAGGCAGAACCGCCTCTCCACACATCCTGGCCTTCCGCCGCGGAACAGATTCCGGTCAATAATATGGCTATGGCCGGTATGGATTTGACAAATCGTCTCATAGTTTCAGTGTGGGCTTACTGCTCTTTGGAAATACTGGTAATTAACAATTTTGGCTGTCTCCCGGGACTGTCCGGGCCGGATAGCAAGGTCGGGATAATCCGTCCGTCATTTCCGCCTACAACCGCGTAAAGCCTGCGGTCGTCTGCGCCGTTTCGCAACCGTTCGTTGGCCAGGTTGGTCAGGTTGACTCGGTAAGAACTGTCTTCGGCACGACGGGTAGCCTGGAATCGGGGATCAACGGCAATGGCAAAATTCAGCTGATCCGGTCTAAGATAATAGACAATCATCGTCTCGGACCTGGGTCGCTCGAAGTCAGCGGGAATCCCGGTCTTCATGCGCACCGTATCTTCATAAATAACGAGTTCCACCCTTGAAAAATTGGCGGTCCCAAGGAACTCTTCGGTAAAATCAATGTCCAGTTCAAGCATACTGCCCCTGGTATTGAAGACCGGCTTGCTTTCACCCGGGGCCGCTTCCTCCGGCCCTTCCTTCTCCAGGCTGATTGCCGAACTGCTTATTTCCTTGCTGAGATCTCTCATGCCGTCACCCGCCTCAACAAGCAGTCTCGCACGGGAGACCTGTATTGAGAACATTTTTTCCGTACCCTCCGCAGGCACGATGGCCAGCCCGGGCATATCTGCACGGTACAGGGAGTCACGCAATTCCGAAGTCCGCCTGTTGAAAATCTCCCTGAATCTGCCGGTCCATTCCTCACTCAACCGGACCGTCACCGAATCGCGGTCGGTGATGGAAAACTGCCCTACCACTTTTCTGCTCATGTCCGGATTTTTTGCAAGGGCGGGGATGGAATCATAGCGCCATGACGAGCTTCTCCAGGGCCGGGCGATTTCCACTATCTCAAAATCACTCCGTGCCGTTTCCACGCCATGGCGGTTGCTGACATTCAGGCTGAGGCGCACAACGGCGTTTTCACCTATGGTATCGGCCTCGGACTCTCTGCTGATCGATGGACGCAGGAGTGCCGTCGCCTTCATATCACCGAATACGGGGTCTTCAATCCGACCGGTAGTGACAAATGTCCGGTTTCCACTGAAAGAGGGGGAGCTGACAACCGAAAGATTGGAGATCAACAGCGAATCGGAATGCACTGCTACATCGTCCGGAGATAAATCCCCGCCAACTATCGGTGTGTCGTCGCAAGATGAGACAAGTCCAACTGCCAAAAGCAGCATCAAGGGAAGTGTCAGACGGTTCAAAATGCCGTCAAACGTATACATATGGCTTAAATACCAGAGGTTATTCCGTAATTTTTTTGTAGTAATCGGCAAATTTGCTGGATACATCCTGAGGCGAGCCCTGAATTTTGTCCGGTGCTATGCCCAGTTTTTCAAACGTTTCATCCAGTTCCGAACCGAGCTCGTTTCCGGTCACGATGTGGTCTGCGTAAGTGAGTCCCGCCCTCAGAAAGTCAACTTTGCCGTCAAACATCACCGTACTGCGGTCAAAATCTTCGGGAAGGGTCATAAGATCCAGGATGCTCTCATCAAAAATACCGTGATTGACAGCGCTATGAACATTGAAGACCACTTTGGTCTGTGAAAAATTCTCGTCGTTCTTGTAGACCGATTTGAGCAGTACCGGTATGAATCCGGCCGCCCAGTCGTGACAGTGAATGACGTCAGGCTTCCAACCAAGCTTTTTAACGGTTTCCAGAACACCCTTATTATAAAATACAAGACGCTGATCGTTATCCGGGAAAAACTCTTCGCTCTGCGGATCGGTAAACAGTCCTTTTCTCTTGAAATACGTATCGTTATCCAGGAAATACACCTGAAGTTTTGCGTTTGGAATACTGGCCACTTTGATACGCATGCTCTCTTCCTGGCCGCCCACCCTGACCTTGATGCCGGCCAGGCGGATCACTTCGTGCAAACGGTTCCTTCGGTCGTTAATAGATCCGTATTTAGGCAGAAGCAAGCGGATTTCGAATCCTTTATCCTGAAGGGAAGCCGGCAAAAAGCGAAGCAGGTCCGCCGTATGGGTCATGCGTGCGAACGGGGATATTTCAGCAGCAGCGTAAAGAATTTTCATAATGGGTCAATTCACGTTTCCGGACTGTTGTTGTGATTCCGAAAGGGTCAGGCACTAAATCAGGGCCGAACGACCCGCAAACCCTCGGAAAAAAAGCGGTCATTTCAAATGAATACAGACACTTGGCTGCCTCCCATATCTGATTGCATCATATCTTGGAGGGCGACCGCTAAGGATAATCTGACAATATACGCAAATTTGGCCTGAACCGAAACCTATCCGGGTTCTTCCGTATCTATATCCGACAAATTCGAATCGGTTCTGACATCATTTGGATTCCGGTTGCTGATGGAAATGATATTCCTGATGCGGTTACGGTCCAGGCCGTTCAGCATATCATCGGTATACCGCCACATCCAGTTGTCTTCCGTTGTTCCGGGGAAATTCATGCGGTGCTCGCCGTCCAGCTCCATGAAATCCTGCAGCGGGAAAATGGCCTGGTTTGCAACCGAAAGCATTCCCAGGCGGATGAGTTGCCAACTCACATCCGAACCATCGGACTGCGTGTATTCGCGCAGATAATGCTTTTCGTTTTCCGGCGCCTGTTCATACCATCCGAGTGTGGTATCATTGTCGTGCGTGCCTGAGTAGACAATGCAGTTGGAATCCTGGTAGTTGTGCGGCAGGAATCCGTTGCCCGGGTCATCAAAGGCAAACTGGAGCACTTTCATCCCCGGAAAGCCGAAGGAATCACGCAGTTTCACGACACTCTGCGTAATCACGCCCAAATCTTCCGCAATGATCGGAAGTTTGCCAAGTTTCTTTTCAATGGCCTTGAACAGCTTCTCCCCCGGTCCTTTGACCCAGCGGCCGTTCTCCGCTGTCTTTTCATCGGCCTTGATCTCCCAGTAGGCATCGAAACCCCTGAAATGATCCACGCGGATGGCATCAAACATGGTGAACATCTGGTTGAAGCGGTCAATCCACCATTGGTAGCCATCTTTTTCCAGTTCTTTCCAGCGATAGAGCGGGTTCCCCCACAGCTGTCCGGTCTCGCTGAAGTAGTCGGGCGGGACCCCCGCCACCAGGAGCCGGTTTCCGGTCTCATCCACATCGAAAAACCTCTTGTTGGCCCATACATCGGAGCTGTTGTGGTCAACAAAGATCGGGATATCGCCAATGATCCGGATGCCTTTACCGTTGGCGTATTTGCGCAGTGCCATCCACTGCTCAAAAAATTCAAACTGGGCCCAGTACTGGGATTCGATGCGCTTTTTGAGCTTTTTTCTGGCACCGTCCAGGGCCTTTTTTTCGCGCCGGGCCAGCTTTTCATCCCACTGGTTCCACGGCCGCTTCCCATTTTCCAGGAGACAGGACATGAACAGGACGTAATCATCCAGCCACACTTCGTTCTCTTTCTTGAACTCATTGAACCGTTTCTGCTCGTCACGGTCATTGCGATCGTAAAATCGTTTGCAGGCAAGATTGAACAGCTCATCCTTGATGGCATAAGCCTTGTCATAATCAACACTGGTGTCCTGCGGAAGCCGGTGTTTGGCAAGCTCCTTCTCCTCCAGAAGACCTTTTTCCTTTAGCAGGTCCGGACTGATGAGATAGGGGTTTCCCGCAAACGCCGAATAGCTCGCATAGGGCGAGTTCCCGAAGCCGGTAGGACCCAGCGGGAGGATCTGCCAGTTTCCCTGGTTCGTATCCTCAAGATAGTCAATGAATTGATATGCCTTTCCTCCCAGGTCTCCCATTCCATAGTCCGAGGGAAAAGAGGTGGGGTGAACCAGGGTGCCACTGGATCTGATAGCGTCCATATATACAGAACAGATAGGTTTATGTGGATTTGATGATGATTCCGGCCAGCGGCGGGATATTTATCCGGACGTGGGCAGGCTGGTTGTGAAACTCTCCTTCTTCAGCAACCAGTTCAAGATTGCCGAAATTGCTGCCACCATAGAATTCCGAATCACTGTTGAATACCGTTTTATAACTTCCGGTTCTGGGGACACCGATCACATAGTCATAATGCACCTGTGGCGTGAAGTTGAAGATGCACACCACGGCATCATACTCTTTTTTACTTCTTCTGATGAAAGCAAGTATGCCATTGTCCGCGTCGGAAAAATCGACCCACTGAAACCCGCCCCAGTCAAAATCGATCTGGTGCAATGGTTTCTGCTCCCGGTATACCCGGTTGAGATCTCTCACCAGGGTCTGTATTCCCTTGTGCTGGTCATAGTTGAGCAGGCCCCAGTCAATGGACTTTTCACTGTCCCATTCGCTCCATTGGGCAAGCTCCGCGCCCATGAAAAGCAGTTTCTTCCCGGGGTGACAGAACATGTAGGTGTAAAGCAGCCTCAGATTGGCAAACTTCTGCCAGTCATCGCCCGGCATCTTGGAGATCAGCGACCGCTTCATATGCACCACTTCGTCGTGCGAAAGCGGCAGCAGGAAATTCTCCGTGAAAGCGTAGATCATCGAAAACGTAAGCTGGTTGTGATGATACTTGCGGAACAGGGGATCAATGGCCATGTATTTCAGGGTGTCGTTCATCCACCCCATGTTCCACTTGTAGTCAAAGCCGAGCCCGCCTACGTACGTCGGACGGGAGACCATGGGCCACGAGGTAGACTCCTCCGCCATTGTCACAATCCCTTCAAATTCCTCATTGATTACCACATTGAAACGCTTCAGGAAATCAATGGCCTCAATATTTTCCCTTCCTCCAAACCTGTTCGGGACCCAATCGCCTACTTCCCGCGAGTAATCCAGGTAAAGCATGGAGGCAACCGCATCCACACGCATTCCATCGATATGGAATTTGTCGCACCAGTAGACCGCGTTGGAAATGAGGAAGTTCTGGACCTCCGTGCGTCCAAAGTTGAAAATGAGGGTGCCCCAGTCGCGATGCTCGCCCTGCCGCGGATCGGTATGCTCGTAGAGCGCCGTGCCGTCAAACAGCCGCAACCCGTGATCATCCTTGCCGAAATGAGCCGGTACCCAATCCACGATCACGCCTATACCAGCCTGATGGCACCGGTCCACAAAGTACATCAGATCTTCAGGCGGACCAAACCGGGAGGTTGGCGCAAAGTATCCCGTTATCTGATACCCCCATGAAGGGTCGTAAGGATGCTCGGCAATCGGAAGCAGTTCGATATGCGTGTAGCCCATCTCCTTTACGTACGGAACCAGATCGTCGGCCAGTTCGCGATAGGACAGGAACCCGGTCGGATCCAGTTCTTTCTTTTTCCATGATCCAAGATGCACTTCATAGATGGACATCGGATCATCAAACCCTTTTGTGCGGTGGGTCATCCAGTCCTCGTCTTTCCACTCGTAGGTGTTGATATCCTTGACAATGGAAGCATTCCGCGGACGGAGTTCGGAGTAAACTGCGTAGGGATCGGCCTTGAGCAAGGGAAGGTCCTGCCCCTCAACAGCTATCTCATACTTGTAGATATCACCTTCGATTATCCCTGGAATAAAGATCTCCCAGAGACCCTGATCGTGATATCTTCGCATCGGATGACGGCGGCCGTCCCACTCATTGAAACTTCCGACCACGCTCACCCGCTTTGCTCCCGGAGCACAGACAACAAACCGTGTCCCGCTTGCCTCCCCGAGTTTCATGAGATGCGAGCCCATCCACTCATAAGCCCTGCGATGGTTGCCTTCACCCCAAAGCTGCAGGTCAAAATCCGAAAGAGTGGGCCCGAACGAATAGGGATCGGCCGTGGTGTAGGTGTTGCCATCAAAAAGCACTATTTCATAGTAATAGGATGGCACCTCATCTTTTCCCTCAAAAAAACACTCAAAAACGCCGCCGTCACTGATTTTGGACATCTCCTCATAGGATGTCCCGTTATCCAGCCATATCTTTACGGACCCGGCATTGGGTTGCAAGGTGCGGACGACAATCCCCTCCTTTTTCCCCTTTTTGTATTGGTGCGGCCCAAGTACCGCAAATGGATCTGAGTGATCGGCCCGTTCCAGTGCAGAGATTTGAGCTCGGTCGAGAAACTTCTGTATCACAGGCATATATTTCGGAGGATAATTTATATTTTCGGGTAAAATACAAAGATTTCATCTAAAATTAAGTACATCAGAATACGTGCTGGTGCGTTAGGCTGTCTGATCGTGCCTTCGAATTGTCACACACAATTGTCACTTGAATAATTACGGGTAATAATCCTTTGAAAGCCAGTCATCTCATAGCCAGAAGATACCTTTTTTCAAGAAAAAATGTATCGCTGATTAATACGCTGACCATGATCAGCGTAGCCGGTGTGACCGTTGGAACGGCCTTGCTGATCGTAGTGCTTTCAGTATTCAACGGATTTTTCGAGGTAATTAAAAGCATGCTGATGGCCAACGACCCGGATCTGCGCATCGAATCGGCCGAGGCACGCTCCTTCATAATCACGGAATCCATGGAGCAGACGCTTGCCGGAATACCGGAAATCGCCGTGCAGTCCCCGTTTATCCAGGGCAAGGCACTTGTTGCGCACCGCGGAAGAAGGGACCAGGTGGTTGCTGTAAAAGGGGTGGATCCCGAGCGTTTCGCCCGGTATGCCGATCTGGATGCCCTGATGTTTGCCGGCGGACTGGATCTGGAGGTTCGCAACCGCAGGCCGGGCATTCTGCTTTCAGATCAGGTCAGCCGCAGCCTCCAGCTGAATATCGGCGATGACATCGCCCTGCTCAGCGCCACGGGCATGCGGCGCGCGCTCACCCAGTTCACCGGTCCGCGGATAAGCCGCTTTGAGGTGCGCGGAATCTATGATATGAGACAGGTGATCGACGAACCGGTCATGTATGTCGATATCGCCGCAGCCCAGCGCTTGTTCGATCTGCGCGATGAAGTGTCCGGCCTCGACATCAGCCTGCATGACCACAACCGCGCAGATGCCGTCAAACAGATCCTTCAGCGGGAGCTCGGCGACCGGTACCGCGTGCAGACATGGTACGACCTGCAAAAGCCGCTCTACGACGTCATGAACCTGGAAAAATGGGGCGCCTATTTCATCCTGATGATCATTGTCCTTGTAGCCGTACTCAACATCGTCGGCTCTCTCACCATGGTCGTGATCCAGAAACAGCGCGACATCGGACTGCTCCGTTCCATCGGATTCCGCAGAAAAGATATCATGAGCGTATTTCTTCGACAGGGATGGTACGTGGGGCTCATCGGCTGCATCATGGGGGGGACGGTCGGACTTACCCTTGCCTGGCTGCAGGACCGTTACGAAATGGTGAAACTGGCCGGTGCAGAGTCGTTCATCATCTCGGCCTATCCGATACAGATTCAGTGGATGGATGTCAGTTTTGTGCTGGGAGGGAGCCTGCTTCTCTGCGTACTCGCCAGCTGGTACCCCGCTCTAAGAGCCGCCTCCATCCAGCCGGCCGATGCCGTGCGCAACGAATGAGATTCATCAGCGACCCTGCTACCGTTCGGTGTAGCTGTCGGGCAGATCGTTCTCATACAGCACCACATCCCCATCCTTCAGCCGCTCCCTGAGCAGGTCGTTGGCTTCGAAAAGGCTGGCCACCACGGAGATCTCCTTCTCCGGATATCCTCCTTCCACAAGGCCGTCATAGACCGGCCGGGTCTGGTTTTCACCAACAAGGTACACATGGTCCGGGGCATGTTTTGCCACATGGCGTCCGAACTGCCGGTTCTCCTCTTCCTGCCGGTCTCCCAGCTCGATCATACCGGGCGTTACGATATATTTCCTGCCCGTTTTGAATGCCGCCAGCACCGAAACGGCATTTTTTGCCCCGACGGGATTGGAGTTGAAGGCATCGTCAATGACCAGCACCCCGTTGCGCTTCTTGAGTTCCAGGCGGTGCTCCACCGGCCGCGCTTTCTGCAGCGCCACGCGGATAGTGGGCAGCCGCAGGCCCATGACCAGCCCGGCCGCCACCGCCAGCAGCGCATTCTGCACACTGTGCTCTCCAAGAAGCGCCATGGTGATTCGCTCCGAACCGCCCTCGCTCAGCGTTGCCGGCCGTTGACCGCCGCGGATTTGCGACACTGTCCCGGAGCCGGCGCCCCCCATTCCGCCTCCCCCGCTTTCCGGCGTCACATGCACTACAAACGAACAGCCGTTCTCATCATAAGTGATCTCTTCCGCGTGGATGTGGTTGCTGCTTTGCATGATACCCGCCCGGATCACGGAGATATCGTCCCGGTCGGCCATGGCGCGTACCCGGTCGTCATCCCCGTTGAGCAGCGCGGTTCCTCCGGGTCGCAGATGACGGACCAGGGCGCCCTTGGTATGTGCGATCGCATCCACCGAACCAAAACTCTCCAGATGGGCAACGCCCACATTGGTGACCACGGCAATATCCGGCCGGGCGATACGGCAAAGCTCATCGATGTTTCCGGCGTAGCGGGCGCCCATTTCGAGGATCAGAACCTGGTCGTCCGCCTGCAGGTCGTTATTGATCACCTTGCAGATGCCCATCGGAGTATTGTAGCTCCCGGGAGTGGTGCAGACCCGAAAGCGCTCCTTGAGAACCGTATACAGAAGGAACTTGGTGCTGGTCTTTCCATAGCTGCCTGTCACCGCAATTATCTGCAGTTCTGGCATGGAAGCGATCTTCTTGCGGGCCTTTTGCTTGAAACGGTACTGGATGAGTTTTTCCACAGGATGCACCACGGCGGCGGCAAGGATCAGCACAAACGGCAGCAGGAGATCGGCAAATGCCCACGCCACCAGCAGCGTATACATGTCCGGGAACAACGTACCACGGTAAAACGAAAGGGCGGTTCCCAGCATGGGTACCCATATCGCCAGCAGCACCATCACCACGGTCAGGCGGATAACGCGCGGAGTAAAAACCAGCGGTTTTTTGATCTGCTTCATCTCAAATTCCGCCACACTCCCGAACCAGAACGCGGTGAAGATGAACAGTACCACCGCAAGCGAGGTTGTGGTGAGCAGCGGATCCAGATAGTGCAAGGCCACCAGCACCAGCAGGATGAGCGCCAGGTTGGGAACGGGCAGTAGCACCGTATTCCAGTGACGGATCAGCCAGGCGGAAAATTCATTGAATTTGTATCCGCTCTGCTGGAAAATATGCAGCAAATGCCTGCCGCGGTACAGCATGTGCCGCAGCATGATGAAGATCACTACCCAGGAGAGGGCCTCAATAAATGCGTAATACCAGCTCACGTGGTGCCCGTTTCTGTTTCCCGTTCATCTGTTATCAGAAAAACTTGCGCGTAATATACCAAGTTCTGTTATCTTGTCAGGCGATTCTTTCAGAAACAATACAGCCCGAT
>SL_8KL_010_SEDDRAFT_10000573_pt1 | contig 32121 bp, 26 predicted proteins | sample SodLakKL_010_SED_4_FD_11160 | JGI IMG/M metagenome (IMG submission 11160)
ACCTGTATCTGCCAGGGCAGAAATAGAAGACAGCAGAGTGATCAGAAATGTTAATACACTGATATAATACTTTTTCATTATGCTCAACCCCCTCCGGTTATTGTTTTGGCCGTACCGAACATTATATCTCTGTCTGTCGGCTAAGCTGGTGGCCATCACGAAGGTAGGCTAAGCTCATGTTTAGGCTAATCTTTTTTTCTGCCATCAGATATTATAAACTATATTGCACCCTACATTATTAACTTTACTGCACACAGAGCTATGTATTACCTTAGAATATAGGATTTAATCTATTTTTGCTTGTTATTAATGTTCGACATAGAACCAAAAAATCCTGCCCCAATATTGAATTTAAATAAGAAGACTCAGCTCCAGACCGGGTTTTCGAAAATATTTTGCAATACACCTTTTTGTGTTATAATACAAAAAGAAAGAAGGTGTCTTTTAAATGGATGAAATATATCTGGATAATGCAGCCACAACCAGGCCGTTATCCGAAGTTATAAATAGAGTAACAGAAGTCATGGAAAACGATTTTGGTAATCCCTCCTCCCTGCACCACAGGGGGGCAGCCGCAGAAAGGCATATTCAGCAGACCCGGAAATTTTTAGCCACTCTGCTGGAGGTTAAACCGGGTGAAATCTATTTTACTTCCGGGGGAACAGAAAGCAACAATCTGGCCCTTAAGGGTACGGCCCTGAATTATAAAAACCGGGGCCAGCATTTAATAACCACCCAAATAGAACACCCTTCAGTTTATAATGCCTTTAAGTCCCTGGAAGAGACGGGCTTTAAGGTTACTTACCTGCAGCCCGACAGCCGGGGAATAATCAGCCCCCAGCAGCTGCAAAAAGCCCTTAAACCGGAGACCATACTGGTCAGTATAATGTATGTCAACAATGAACTGGGCAGTCTGGAACCAGTATCTAAGCTGGCTCAGACCATAAAAAACTACAGCAGGGATATCTTTTTCCACGTGGATGCGGTTCAGGCTCTGGGGAAAATACCGCTTCATCCCCAGCAGGATAATATCGACCTGCTGACAGTCAGTGCCCACAAGATAAACGGGCCCCAGGGAGTAGGGGCTCTCTACATGAAAAACGGAATGATGATCAAACCCCTGCTGGAGGGAGGAGGACAGGAAAGAGACCTGCGCTCCGGAACGGAGAACACCCCCGGAATTGCCGGCTTCCTGCCGGCTCTCAAAAATATTCCCAAACAGGTTAATGGGGGCAGTACCGATGAGCAACTGGCCTCCTTAAAGCAGTTTACAATCAGGCAGATACAGAATACTATCTCCCGGGTGCAGATAAATACTCCTCAGCAGTCAGCCCCCCATATAATCAATATCTCCTTTCCCGATATAAAAGGGGAAGTACTGGTCCATGCTCTGGAGGAAGATGATATCTATGTCTCAACCGGTTCTGCCTGTCATTCCCGGCAAAAAATAAACAACAGAATTCTGAAAGCAATCAATCTCTCCGAAAAATATCTTGAGGGAACCATAAGAATCAGCCTGTCGGCTCTTAATACCAAACAGGAAATGGAGCATACAGTTCACAAAATAAAAGAAAAAATTGACTATCTGAATATCTAATAAACCAAAACAAACCAAAACACCACCTGCAGTCTGCTATACAGGGTATATTTAAAATAAGCCCCCAAAAACCTCACAGGAGTGAATAAAAAATGTATGATCTTATCCTTATAAGATATGGTGAAATCGGCCTTAAGGGGGACAACCGCCCCTTTTTTATTAACAAACTAATTTCCAGTATTAAAACTATCTGCCGGCCCCTGGGCGAGTTTACAGTACAAAAATCCCGGGGACGTATTTTTGTTATTCCCGAAAACAGCACTGCTCAATATCTCAGCCGGCTCAAAAAAATACCGGGTATTGTATCCGCAAGTCCGGCCACAGCTGTGGAGCTTGATTTCCCGGCCGTCAAAAAAGCAGCCCTTAAGATGGTTCAAAAAAAACTGACAGAGATTGAAACTCCGGCCAGCTTTCGTGTCCAGACCAACCGGGCCAACAAGGACTTTCACCTGAACAGCCTGGAAGTTAACAGCAGACTGGGGGCCCATATCCTGCAGAATACAGAAGGACTGACCGTTGACCTGGAAAATCCCGAACTAACAGTAGAACTGGATATAAGAAGTAAAAATATATATCTTTTTATAAACAGGATTCCCGGTCCGGGGGGCCTGCCCGTGGGTACCAGTGGTCGGGGACTGCTGCTTTTATCAGGAGGTATTGACAGTCCGGCAGCCGGCTGGCTGGCCCTTAAGCGGGGTATCAGTCTGGAGGCTGTTCATTTCCATACACCTCCCTATACCGGACAGCGGGCCCGCCAGAAAGTTCTTGACCTGACCGATAAACTGTCCGAAAGTGGGGTCCACATCAAGCTGCATCTGGTCCATTTCACCGAAATCCAGAGGGCTATCAAAAAAAACTGCCCGGAAAAATACCTGATCACCATCATGAGGCGCATGATGTTCAGAATTGCCTCCCGGATTGCCGAAAAAAATGATCTCCAGGTCCTGGTTACAGGTGAATGTATCGGCCAGGTTTCCAGTCAGACCCTGGAGAATATATCGGTGATTAGAAGCACGGCTAACCTGCCTGTACTGCGGCCCTTAATAGGCTACAACAAACAGGAGATCATCCAGCTGGCCAAAGAAATTGAGACCTATAATATCTCCCGCAGACCCCACCAGGACTGCTGTACTGTGTTTGTACCCAAACATCCCGCAACCCGGCCCCACCACGAGGAAGTTGTCCGGGCCGAAAAAAATATAAATCCGGATCAATTAATGGAGAATATTGACGAAAAAATAGAAATAATAGACTTCGAGCAGTAGATTCAGACCAGTTTCCTCTCCACGGTTCCCAGAATCCTGCGGGTATTGATAATTAAACGTATTTTATCATTCTCTTTTATGGTCCGGTCATAATTGCCTTTGATGATCGCCCTTTTAGATTTTCCGGGGAAATTGGTCATTTTCTTATCATCGGAGACAATCACCGTATCCCGGGGTATTCTGATCTCCACTTTTCCCAAAACAGCGGTCCCACTAATCCGGATAGACTTTTTGCGGACATTTTTGAAAAGCAGATCTTGTTCACTGAGCTCAAAGGTGAGTTTACCCAGCACAGAAAGCAGGGAAGTATTCTCCGGACTCCATTCTTTTCCGGTCACCAGCCGGGGAGTCAGAAAATTTATGTAATTACGGTCCCCGCTCTCCTTCCAGCCCCGGTAGGCATCCACAGCCAGCAGGAAAAGGAAGGCCGGCCAGAAGAGAATAATAATCCCCGCAAAAACGGGATTCTGAACCGTTATCCCCTCACCCATGTAAAAAAGCGCATTTAAAAAAATGAAAATCCCCGCAATTTCTAAAAGCACCAGCCCTGTTTTGAAATCACTCCGGGGATTGAAAAGATAAATCAGGCCCAGAACCAGAGGAATAACCGGCCAGAAGCGCACAAAAACGGCACCCGCATTCATCTCAATAACCTCCAGAGCATTTAGCCCATAGGAGACTATCAAAAACAGCAGCACCATACTGGCAATCACCCCGGAAGGGAAACGGGTTCGGTCCTCTTCTTTCATAAAAAACACGGCCATAATCCCGATCCAAAGCAGAACCAGAAGCAGCAGATTACCAGTAGAAAAGGCAAAAAATCCCAGCACAAAAACCAGAAAGTAAAATGCCCTGCGCCAGTATATAATATCAAAGGCAATACTGATAATTAAAAACAGGATAAGTGGTGATAAATATAACAGCATAAAAACTAGCCCATAAAGCATAATCGGCCTCCTGAAAACCGTGAATTTAACCTTCAAGACCACAGACTTTTTTGCTATTTTAAAAACAGCAGTTCGTAGTTCAAAACACCCGAATCTTCAACTTCAAAAAAACTGCCCGGGAAAATACCTGACCACCATCATGAGGCACATGATGTTCAGAATTGCCTCCCGGATTGACGAAAAAAATGATCTCCAGGTCCTGGTTACAGGTGAATGTATCGACCAGGTTTCCAGTCAGACCCTGGAGAATATATCGGTGATCAGAAGTACTGCTAACCTGCCTTTAGAATTAATGTTTAAAATGGCGGTTACCGGTCATAACCATCACCAGATCGTGTTCATCGGCGGCCTCAATAACCTCATCATCTCTGATAGAACCTCCCGGCTGAATGATTGCGGTGATACCATTGTCCGCCGCCTCATCAACTGCATCCCGAAAGGGAAAGAAAGCATCAGAGGCAACAACGGCTCCCTCTGATCGTTTTTCAGCCTTGCGGGCGGCAATAATCATGGCATCAACCCGGCTCATCTGACCGGCCCCTACACCAACCAGAGCCCGATCCCGGGCCATGACAATAGCATTGGACTTAACATGTTTTACCGCAGTCCAGGCAAAAAGCAGCTCCTGCATCTGATCCCCGGAGGGCTGTTTTTGGGTTACAACCTCCAGATCTTCTTTTCGGTACAGCAGGTCATTTCTGTCCTGGACCAGCAGACCACCGGTCACTTTTTTCAGCTCATACTTATCTCTACTGCAGTCCCGGTCCAGAGAACCCGTTTCCAGGAGCCGGACACTATCCCAGCGCTCCTTAAGAACCTGTACTGCTTTTTCTTCATAACCAGGAGCAATCACCACTTCCACAAACTTGTCCGGTCCGGCTATTTCTGCGGCTGTTTTCCGGTCCAGAGTTCGGTTCAGAGCTACAATACTGCCAAAAGCGGACATCGGATCCCCGGCATGAGCTTTAATATAGGCCTCACAGATATTATCAGCCACAGCCAGACCACAGGGATTGGTGTGTTTTATAACTGCGGCCGCAGGCTCCCTGAATTCTTTTATAAGCTCCAGAGCCCCGTCAGTATCATTAATATTATTAAAGGAAAGGTCTTTTCCATGCAGCTGACGGGCCCCGGTCACTGAAGGCTCGGTTATATTTTCATCTTCATAAAATGCCGCTCTCTGGTGGGGATTTTCTCCATAACGCAAATCCATCTTTTTCTTATAATCCATGGTAAAGTGAGCCGGAAGTTTGTTGTCCTCAGTTTCTTTGGTTTCCTGTTCCCGGAGATAATCACAAATCATCCGGTCATAACTTGAGGTCTTCTCAAAAGCCTTCCTGGCCAGCTCTCTTTTTCGAGCCCGGGAAAGCTGACCTTCATTTTCCTTGAGCTCAGCAATAAGTGCCTCATAATCAGCGGGATCGGTTACCACGGTCACCGCCTGAAAATTTTTGGCCGCAGAGCGAATCATGGTCGGACCTCCGATATCAATATTCTCCAGAGCCTCTTCTAGGGTAGTCTCATCCCGGCTGATGGTCTCGGCAAAAGGATAAAGATTAACCACCACCATGTCAATGGGCCTGATGCCCTGTTCTTTCAGCTCCTGCATATGCTCCCTGTTTTCTCTTAGGGCCAGCAGCCCTCCGTGTATTTTGGGATGCAGAGTTTTAACCCGGCCCTCCAACATCTCCGGAAATTCTGTTACTTCACTGACCGGAATTACCTCAACTCCACCATCTTTAAGCTTCCGGGCTGTACCTCCGGTGGATACAATTTCATATCCCAGCTCCACCAGCTCTCGGGTAAAATCAACAACTCCAGTTTTATCATAAACACTGACCAGCGCTCTTTTGGGCATAACAACCATCCTTTCCACTTAATATTATATTAACAAATATAGTAAAAAATTCATCTATTCCGGTTTCCTGGTTTCCTGTTTTTTTACTTTTTTTCCGGCAGAATCTTAACCCGGCGGCCCTTTTTCTGGAGGCGCCCTGTGGCGTATAACTTCAGGGCCTGCGGATATATTTGATGTTCCTTTTTTAAAATTCTGGCGGCCAGACTGTCCTCATCATCATCATCATAAACCGGTACCGATTCCTGCAGTATGATTGGTCCCGTATCCATGCCCTCATCAACAAAGTGTACTGTGCAGCCGCTGACCTTGACCCCATATTCCAGGGCCTGTTTCTGAGCATGCAGACCCCTGAAAGCAGGCAAAAGGGAGGGATGTATATTCATCACCTCTCCGGAAAATTGTTCCAGAAAATAAGGGCTCAGCAGGCGCATAAATCCGGCCAGAGCCACAATTTTTATCTCCCTTTCTTTGAGCAGAGTCAGTATCTGCTGTTCATACCCCTTTTCAGAATCGTGGGCCCCGGGATTTACATACCGGGCTTCAATTCCCGCCTTTCGGGCCCTTTTTAGACCATAGGCCTCCCGATTATCACTGATCACAATTTTCAAATCCAGAGGCAGCTCCCCCCGAGAAATAGAATCTATGATAGACTGCAGATTACTGCCTCTTCCGGATATAAATACAGCTAAATTAATTTTCATCACCCCAGTTTTTAAAATAGCAAAAAAGTATTTAAGAATTTTGACTCAGCTTTTTAGGCCAGCTTTACCCCTCCTGAACCTTTTTTGATTACACCAATATTAAAGACTGATTCCTGCTTTTTCTTTAGCTTCTGTTCTACGATCTCTTTCTGGGCCGGGGCCACAACCAAAACCAGTCCTATACCCATATTAAAGGTACGGTACATCTCTTCCCGGGCCACCCCACCCTGTTTTTGGATATAATTAAAGATAGTGGGCCGGGGCCAGCGGGGAGGAAAAATATGAGCCTCCAGACCCTGGGGCAAAATCCGGGGTATATTATCAATCATACCCCCACCGGTAATATGAGAGATCCCCTTCAGCAGCCCATCCTCAATTAAAGGCAGTACCTGGGGCACATAAATCCTGGTGGGAGTCAAAAGTTCAGCCCCCAGAGTCGTACTCCCGGCAGCTGAATCTAAATCAAGACTGTCCTCAAGTGAGAGATCGTCCCGGCTGTCCAAAAGATAACGGATCAAAGAAAACCCATTGCTGTGTACTCCGGAGGAAGCAAGACCCAAAAGCAGATCCCCTTCCTTTATGCTGGCTCCATTAATAATCTGGCTGTGTCCGGCAATACCCACGGCAAATCCTGCCACATCATATTCACCCGCAGGATAAAAACCGGGCATTTCAGCAGTTTCACCCCCGATCAGGGCTGCCCGGGACTGTTTACACCCCTCCACAATGCCCTGGATAATCTCCTCATTGACCTCAACATCCAGCTTCCCACAGGCCAGATAATCAAGAAAAAACAGGGGCTTTGCCCCCTGGGCCAGGATGTCATTTACACACATGGCCACCAGATCAATACCGATGGTCTCATGCCGGTTCATTTTCTGAGCAATCTTAAGCTTGGTTCCCACCCCATCGGTGCCCGCAACCAGCACCGGATCCTCATATTTCTCAAAATCAGGGGCAAACAATCCTCCAAATCCTCCCAGGTCCCCGACTACTCCGTCGGTATAGGTTTCTTTTACCCGGTCCTGAATCCGGTCCACCATTTTTTCCGCCTTATCAATATCAACTCCAGATTCCGCATAGGTTAAACCATCTTCTTCCTCCTGGCTCATTTTGATTACACCACCTATCTGCTATTTTAAAAAATCTTTTCTGAAAAACCCGATTTTAACTGTATTCGATTTTACAAGAAAGTTCAGACCGGCTGAAAGGCTCTTTTATTTCAAAAGAGCTTTATCCCGGTCAATATCAGTCGGATAATCTCCCGAAAAACAGGAGGAACAGCAGCCCGATTCTTTTTCTTTCATTATTTCCTCCAGTCCTTCCAGGCTCAAATAAGTCAGGGAATCAGCCCCGATTTCTTCCCTTATTTCATCCACACTCTTCTGGGCGGCTATTAGCTCCTCCCGGGTGGAGGTATCCAGACCATAAAAACAGGGATGAGTTACCGGGGGCGAGCTGATAAACATATGAACTTCCCGGGCCCCTTCCCCTTTTACCATTTCCACCAGCTGATTGCTGGTTGTACCCCGTACAATTGAATCATCAATTAAGGCCACCCGTTTATCGGCAACTATTTCACGCATCGGGTTCAGCTTCATTCTGACCTTAAGATTCCTGATTTTCTGAACGGGATCAATAAAGGTGCGTCCCACATACCTGTTTTTCAGCAGTCCAAACTGAAAAGGCTTTTCTGCTTCTTCGGCAAAACCCTGGGCCGCCGAAAGCCCTGAATCGAGAACAGGGACCACCACATCAATGTCCTCCAGGTTTTCAACCTCCCGGGCCAGCTGCCGGCCGAATTCCTGGCGGACCAGATGCACATTATTGCCATTAAAGCTGCTGTCCGGGCGGGCAAAATAAATATATTCAAAAACACAGAACCTGTTTTCCTGGATCGGCATATACTGACGGCTCCGATAGCCATCTTCATCAATTATAATCATCTCACCCGGTTTAACATCACGAATATAATCAGCTCCCAGTATATCAAGAGCACAGGACTCAGAGGCCAAAATATAGCTGTCCTCCTTCTGACCCAGAATTAGAGGCCGAAAACCATAGGGGTCCCGAACCCCGATCAGGAGGTCTTCTGTAAGCACGGTCAAAGAATAAGCCCCTTTAACCTTATTCAGGCTGTCAATAAGAGCCTCCTCAATATCACTGTAGGGGGACCGGGCTATTAGATGAGCTATTACTTCGGTGTCCAGTGAAGAATGAAAAATAGACCCATTGTTTTCCAGAAACAACCTCAGCTCCTGACTGTTAACCAGGTTGCCGTTGTGAGCCAGGGCCAGAGAGCCCCGGGATGACTTAATCAATAGGGGCTGGGTGTTTACCAGCTTGCTGGCTCCGGTGGTGGAATAACGAACATGACCAATACCGGCTCTGCCTTTTAGGCTGGAAATTATTTCCTCGTCAAACACCGTATCCACCAGTCCTTTGCCCTTGTGGATATCCAGCTCATTTTCCCGGGAGACCGCAATACCGGCCCCCTCCTGTCCGCGGTGCTGCAGAGAATGAATACCCAGATATACCAGACTGGCTATATTTTCCCGGTCCACAGAATACATGCCAAAAATCCCGCACTCCTCTTTCGGTTTACCTTCAGGTACTAATCTTTTATTAGTCACCATATACTCCTTTCTCCTCCTCTTCTTATAAAACTTATATTATGATTGCCCTGTGATTGCTCTGCACTTATATTGCACTTATATTATGACTGCCCGGCAATAAGTCATTTGATTATAAAACTTATAGATTTTATGATAAAGATTTTCGGATCTCGGCGATAATTTTCTCGGTTTTGGTGGCCGCCTTTCCGGTATATAATTCTGGATTATACATCATTTTTTTCTGTCTGTCAGTTAATTTTTCAAGATAGGGGGTTAATTCTTCATCTTTTTGGACAATTTCTTTAAGAGAAACATCTTTTTTTTCAGCCTCTAAAGTCAGCTTTCTTACCTTTTCATGGGCATCAGGGTGCCCCTGTGAGGCCAGAAATATATACAGGGGTTCGGCGATCACCAGCTCTCTGGTCTGGTCAAAATTTTTCTTCATCTGTTCAGCATCGATATGCATCCGGGATGAAACCCGCTGCAGCCGGTCAACACACAGCAGCAGACCGACCACGGTTTCCGGGATAAATCTTCCCGAGGCCGAATTACTTAAATCACGCTGGTGTTCGGACAGCTGGTCCAGATATGAGGTCACCATCCGGGGGGTGAATTCCTTATACATACTTTTCACGTTTTCATAATTAATGGGATTTCTTTTATGGGGCATTGTGGAAGAACCAACCTGGTCTGACTCAAAATACTCGCCCACCTCTCTGATTTCGGTTCTCTGCAGGTGGCGCATATCATCACTGAAGTCAGCCAGAACACCAAAAGCAGAGGTAAGGCCATGCATGAAATCGGTCATATATTCCGGAGCCACAATCTGGGTGGACACCGGACCCGGCTTTAGACCCAGCTGCTGGAGAAATTCTCGTTCAAACTCCCCGGGATCCTCAAAAAATATACTGCTGGCATTGTAGGCTCCTACCGCTCCCGACATCTTGCCCCTCAGGTTCCGGGCAGCTTTTTTTATAAAATCCATTCTCTCCTTCAGCCGGCTGCAGTAAAAAGCCATCACCAGCCCAAAGGTCAAAGGTTCGGCATGCTGGCCGTGGGTCCGTCCTATCTGCAGGGTCTCTTTTTGTTGTTCAGCAATGTCCAGCCATTCCTGCAGCAGACTGCGCATCCGGGGTAATATTAAATTAAAAGTACCCTCCTTATATCGGAGAGCATTGGCGGTATCCACAATATCATAGGAAGTTGCGGACAAATGTATGTAGGGGCGGGAGCTGGGACTTACTCTTTTTTGCAGACAGTTAACCAGAGCCCGGATATTATGTTTGGTCTTTTTTTCCTCCTCATATACTTCCTCAACCTCGATGTTTTCGGCTGCCTGCTGAACTTCTTCGACAACCTGTTTATCACAGACTCCCCTGCTGTGCAGTGCTTTAATGAGAGCCACCTCAACCCGGGCCTGAAATTCGACCACGGCTTTTTCCGAAAAATAGGTACCATAATCAGCAAAATTTTCTTTCCGCAGTGAATAACGGTGGTCCAGAGGACTGATGTTTGCAAAAACATTTCTTTCCATAATTAAATGAAACCTCCTATTGAGTATGCTTGTCTTTCATCCTTACCACCAGATCTTTAACTCTATTCTCTTTTAGCTCCGGAAGCATTGTTTCCATCAGCTGATAAATATACAGAAACTCTCCTAAAAGATCGGCTCTTTTTTTTTCATCTTCCACCGGGCCCTGTCTGGACATATATTCTTCCAGACTCTCCCCTACCCGATTTAAGGAGTTCAGCAGACCGGCAACCGTTTTTTCACCCTGCTTCTGATTGCTGTTTTCTGTTTGGGACATCCTCTCGAGGAGATCACTTCTCTCTCTTTTAAGAATAATGGCCGAAAAGGCTTTTTCCATCTCCAGGTGCAGGTATCTGCCAAAAAGATCAACTATTTCCTTGGTCTCGGCCCGGGAAAAGCTATATTTAATAACACCTTCCAGCAGTTTTCGCTGTTTGTAAGGATCTCCCGTTCTGCTGGCCAGTCCCCGGGCCAGGGTAATATGGGAAAGAGTCAGGGGGCTGTCGGGATTTAGTACCTCTTTTTGAAATTCAGGCTTAACCTCCAGTATATTCAGCCATTCGGTAAGGGTGGTCCGGGGGATACCAAGTTTAGAGGCTGCTTCCTTTTTGGTGAGGTCATTATCGTCAATATACTCTTTAATGGAGTGGGCCCGCTCCAGAACATTTAAATCCTGACGCTGCAAATTTTCTATAAGCTGAATTTGGCGGGCATTAACCCCGGAGTCCATGACCAGAGCTCTGATGGTAGACTGTTCCCGGCTGCGAATCGCCCGCAGGCGGCGTTCTCCGGCAATCAGCTGAAAATGGTCTTCTTTTTTTACCACAATTATCGGCTGCAGCTGGCCCACCTCTTCAATAGAATTGGCCAGCTCCATCAGACGCTCTTGATCAAAATCACTGCGGGGCTGATCCTGATCAATCTTAACTTTGTCCACCTCTATTTCTTCCAGATTCATATTTAAGTAATTCTACCTCCCGCTTTTTATAAACATCGTGTTTAAACCAGCCTTTAATTTATCAGCTTTTTATATTACCCTGTTCTTATCGTGGTTCAAAATAACAAGGACCTTACATCACAGCAGCAGAAAAATTTTTAAACAACACAGGTATTATATCAAATTTATAATTTCTTCTCAATTAAGTTTAACCCCGCCTAAGCTCCGGAGGGGCCTATTGTTTTTCGGCTGATTTCCCTCCAGCCGCTGCCCAAACCCAAAATCCAAAAATTCGCCGCAAGAAATTGCATCAGGAGCAGAGTTGGTGTTATAGTATAATTGTCAGGAATAAATGATAGGGTTAAAAACAGTGTTTTTTTAATATATTTGGTTCTCCTCCATAACCGTTGGTAGGTTTAAGTATATGCTGCTGTCAGCTGCTATGAACATTTCGCTACCCCTCCATTTGATACGCATGGTTGGGCCAGCATTAGCACATCGAGCACGTCAAAGGACTCCATCCTCGCATTGAGGGTATTGAGGGAGAGAAGATGGGAATTAGTCCTTTTCGTGAATGAAGCAATAACAACATATATCAACATTTTTCACCAACGGAAGTGGAGATGATCCATAATAGATAGCATAAAAGGATTTTTATATTATAAAATGGGGGGTACTTTCAACCGTGTCTGTACTTAATAAAAAAATTATAAATAAATTTGAACAGGTATCCGGCCTGGAGGTAAAAACAGCCATTTCTCTAAAAAAATACACCACCTTTAAGGTGGGTGGCCCCGCCGATCTCTTTGTGGTCCCCCACCACCGGGCAGCCCTCCAGGAGGCCCTGGCCGCAGTTAAGGATCATCCCTCCCCCCTGCCCCACCTGATTTTGGGCCGGGGCAGCAATATCATTTTCAGTGATAAAGGTTTCCGGGGCCTTATAATACATACCGGTCAACTGGACCACTATCAGGTCCGGGGCCAGACCATCACCGCCGGAGCGGGGATCAGCCTTTCCCGGCTGGCCGATATAGCGGCTGAAAACAACCTGGGTGGCCTGGAATTTGCCTCCGGAATACCCGGCAGCCTGGGAGGCGCAGTCTACATGAATGCCGGGGCCTATGGCCGGGAAATTAAAGATGTGCTCATCAGAGCCAGCATAATGAACAGCAGTGGTGAAATGAAAAAATATTCCTCACAGGAACTGGCCTTTTCCTACCGGCACAGTCTGCTCCAGGAAAAAAACATAATGTTAATAGAGGCCGAATTCGGCCTGGACTCCAGACCGGCCTCAGCCGTAAAATCCAGGATGAAAAAAATAAACCGGCAGAGAAAGAAAAAACAGCCCCTGGAATATCCCAGTGCCGGGAGTATCTTTAAGAGACCAGAAAATGATTATGCCGGCCGGCTGATAGAAGAAGCCGGCCTCAAAGGAACCCGGATCGGGGGAGCCGAAGTGGCCGTCAAACACGCCGGATTTATTATTAACCGGGGTGGAGCCACCGCCGCGGATATTAAAAAACTGGTCCACATTGTGCAGCAGGAAGTTTATGAAAAATCGGGAATCAAACTGGAAACTGAACCCGAATTTGTGGGTGATTTTGGGTGATTTTGGATGATTTCAGCTAATTTCAGCTGAATGGCTGCTGGCTCCGGGCAAAAAATTAATTTTTGCCACCGATCAACCTTTCTTTTCCGGCCCGGGAGAGCTTTTTTATCTCACATTCTCGCTTCAGGGCCTGAGAACGGGAGGCACAGCTTTCCTGATATTTCAGCTCTACCGGCCTCCGGCCCCGGGTATATTTAGCGGCCTCTCCCTGATTGTGTTCCTTTATTCTCCGTTTAACCTCAGTTGTATATCCGGTATAGTAAGTACCATCCACACATTCGACAATATACACATAATGCATTACTGCAGTTCTTTCCGGTAATTTGTAAGGTCCATGAGATGCTTTTTCTCTTCAGCAATTAATTTTTCCAGTATATCAGCTGTTTTCCCCGTATTATTTTCCAGCATCTCCTGATAAAAAACAATGGAATCCTTCTCAGCCATAATCCCAATAGTCAAAAGCTCATCAATGTCTTTTACCTCTTCTTCAATTTCATCGGCCGGAGGAAAAACCGTATACTCTACCAGAGCCTCAAGATAGGCGCTGACCTGGTAATCATAAATATAGTTGGTATCTCCCTCTTCTGCCCGGGATTTTTTGCTCAGCTCATTAAAAGTGTTATAATGTTTTTCCTCTTCCCGGGCCAGCCTGCGGAGCAGTTTTTTCAATTCCGGATCACTGTGATGACTGGCATGAGTGCGGTAAAAATTTTCTCCATTTTTTTCAATATCCTTGGCCATTTCCAGAACTTCCACTGAACTAAATCGATTATTATTCACCTGTAAAACCCCCTGTTTAATTTTTAAAAACAATAATTTAACTTGCTCTACTTTCAGTTCTCAATCTGCCCCTAAAAAACAATTCAGGACAGCATTTTTGAAATTCTATCTTGCTATTTTAAAAAAACCGACCATGGGCCAGAAATTTTTCCAGCTCTTTTCCGTCCAGACCGGGTATTCCAATCTCAATCCCAAAACAGCAGTTTCCATGAAAATCAGAACCCCCGGTCACAATTAGGTCCAGCCGGGCGGCAATCTCCCGATATGATTTGGTATCCCGGTCCCCGTGCTGGCTGTGAAAAACTTCCAGCCCGGTAACACCCTGTTTCTTAAGCTCTTTAATCTCCTGGAAACTAAGAGCTGAGCCCTTTTCCATAGAGCCCGGATGAGCCACAGCAGCAAATCCTCCTGCCTGTTTTATAAGGGTGATAGCTTTGCTCAAGGACACCCGGTACCTTTCCACATAGGCCTGTCCTCCCCGACCGATAAAACTGTCACTAAAGGCCTCCTCCATACTGGAAATATAGCCTTTCTGGACCATCAGCCGGGCAATATGAGGGCGACCAATAAAACCTTTTTTACCGGCCAGTTCTTCAACTTCAAAAAAAGATAAATCCAGTCCCCGCTGCTGCAGGAGGTCCACCATTTTTTGGGCCCGTTCCCGGCGGGACTTAAGTATAAATTCAGTCTCCCGCTGGAGCTGTTTGTTGTCAGGTTCTATAAAATAGCCCAGAAGATGGATCTCCCGCTCTCTTTTGCGGGTCGAAAATTCGATTCCCGGGACCACAGTTATCTCTTTTGAAACAGCATATTCAAGAGCCCGGGTCAGGCCCCCGGTGGTATCATGGTCAGTCACCGCGATCACATTAATTTTTCTGTCTGAAGCCCGATCAATGAGCTGTTCGGGAGTCAGACTGCCATCAGAAAAAACGGTGTGTAAATGCAGATCACCTTTCATAAATAATCACCTTCATTTTAACCTTTCCCGGACCAAAAACTTATCTATTTTTTAATATTATACATTACTCTTACTGATCACGCAATATATCACCTTTAACGAGTTTTTGTAGTATTTGCTAATTCAGGCCGGCTGTAGGGGCCCTAAAGCACAGCCGGGCACAAACACTTTTTGTGGGGTCATTTTGCCGGATGCCCTTTTCTGGCTGAAGGGGACCTTAAGCCCTGCCGGGCACAAACACCCTTTTAATAAGAACCCGGATGTGGTATAATAAAAAATGCAAAAATTTATGATTATATTTTAATAAACAGTAAAGTCGATTTTCAAGGAGGAAAATTTATGTATAAAAATATAAACTCTGGTTTAATAATCACCTTATTGATCATAACCACTCTTATTTTCGCTTCCACAGCCACCGCAGTAATGTCCGAAGAAACTGTCAACAGGTGGCGGGAAGGAGACCTTGAAGAATATCAGCAGCTTATAGATGAAGGTGCAAAGATCAATGAAGAAGACCTGATGGGAGAAACTCCCCTGATGATAGCCCTGGAAAAAAATAATAATCCGGAAGCCATTCAGTTTTTAATTGACCAGGGGGCCCGGGTTAACCATACCAGTGACGGTAATATTACACCTCTTATGAAAGCCAGCCGCCACCAGGATAATCCCGAAATTATCAGGCTGCTTCTGGATAAAAACGCGCGCATAAGTGCCCGGGATGGACTGCAGAATACCCCCCTGATGTGGGCAGCAGCTTTCAATACCAGCCCGGAGATCATTCGAATACTGATCGAGGCCGGAGCCAATGTAAACCAGACCAATCAATATGGCCGCACCGCCCTGTCCTATGTGGTGGAAAAAAGCCGGGATCGGGAGCTGATCGATCTGTTTTTGGAGCACGGAGCTGATATCAATGCCGAAGACAATGACGGATATCCCCCTATCTTCTGGGCGGCCCGGGAAAATGAAGACCCTGAGGTCCTGAAGCATTTAATTGCCCGGGGAGCAAAAGAAGATTATACCACCGATCGGGGGGAAAATCTGCTGATGGCCGCTGCCTCAAAAAACAGCAGCCCCGAGATAATAACTTATTTAATTGAAGAATTTGATTTTGAGCTGGACAGCCGGGATCTTAGGGGCTGGGATGCTCTGGAATATGCCCTAACCCACAACAGCAGCAGTGAAATAATTAAAATACTTCTCCAAAAAGGAGCTTCCGCCGAGGCCAGTGAAGGAAAAGAAAGAATTCCGCTGAAAACAGCCGCCATTAATACCGAAAATCCGGAGATTATTGAGGTACTTCTGGAAAATGGAGCCGAGCTGGAAACCACNGATTTATCGGGCCGAACTCCGCTGACCAATGCNGCCTGGGCTGGAAATATACACACCGTACCCGTACTGATAGAAAAGGGAGCCGACCTGTATACCGAGGATGATGATGGACAAAGTGCCTATGATTATATTAAAGATAAACCTATTTTTCAGCAGACCGATTATTATGAGGATATTATAAATGAATAAGGCTCTTTAAAATATAGTGACAGAAATTAAAATGAGCCCTGGATAAACTTTCTGGGGCCCACAGGAAAAAGAAAAAATCAAACAGAGCAGCAAAAAAGTCCCCGGGCGGGGACTTTTTTTATGCTTTTTAATACTTGCTGTCACTTATTTTTGTTGTTTTTAAGATTTTATTCAAAATCAACCCACTTTACACCCTGTTTGGAGCTCTCAACACATTTGTGTATAAATTTAACTCCGGTGATCCCCTCTTCAATGGTGGGCAGATCAAACTCATCCTCTTCATAATTTCCATCCCGGTGGGCCAAAACAGCCTGTTTAAGATTATGATACATGTTGGCAAAAGACTCAAAATAACCTTCCGGATGTCCGGCCGGCAGCCGGGAAACAGCATCAGCAGCAGGAAAAAGAGGGTCCCGTCCCCGGGAAAGCCGCTGTTTGGGGCGGTCAGTATAGGTTACTTCCAGATAATTCGGTTCTTCCTGCCTCCAGACCAAAGACCCTTCGGTTCCATAAACCCGAACTTTTAGTCCATTGTCATGGCCCACAGCTACCTGGGAGGACCAGTACATGCCCGAAGCTCCGTTATCATATTTCAGCATGATCTCAGAATTATCATCAAGTTCACTGGCCCCGGACTTGGATTCCAGATTGGCACACAGAGCTTCAATCTCCAGGCCGGTAATATAGGAGACTGTATTTTCAATATGACTGCCAATATCCCCGGTACAGTTGGAAATACCGGCCACTTCCGGGTCAATTCGCCAGGAAGAAATTCCTTCACTATCCTCCTGGAGAGAGGTTAAAATCCACTCCTGAGGGTATTCAGCCCGGACCATAATAATATCTCCCAGCTTACCTTTCCGAACCAGCTGCCGGGCCTGCTTAACCATAGGATAACCGGAATAAGAATAATTTACGGCAAACACAATCTCTGTTTCTCTAACCCGCTGCATTAAATCTTCAGCCTGGTCGACCGTAAAGGTGAGCGGTTTTTCACAGAAAACATTGATCCCCCGATCCACAAAGGGGTTTGCCGCCTCATAATGAGCATAATTGGGCAGAACAATAGACACAAAATCAATCTCTCCGGCCTCCTGTCGGGCCATCTCCTCAAAATCATTGTAAAGACGGTCTTCCGGGATATCCAGTTTTTCACCGGTCTCCAGTGTCTTCTCATAGCTGCGGGAAAAACAGCCGGAAACCAGCTTAAGGTCATCATGAAAGCCGGCCGCTATGCGGTGTACCCGGCCCATAAAAGAGCCTTCAGCTCCACCAACCATACCAAATTTCAAAGTGTTTTCTTCACTCATAACAAAAACCACCCCTTTTCTTTTTGGTAAACAAAATATGTTTTAGCTATTTAAAAAAATAGCTCAAAGCTTACCTCAGGTACCTGCATAACATCACTGCTCAGCTGCACCAAAGATTCCCGGAACCACCCGTGAAAATTCGAAACCCAAAAGACTGCCTCCGGTAAAGCCAGACTCCTACATAAATAATTCAGCTGAATAATTCAAGCCCGAAATACCGGCCGGCAGAGGCTCAGGACGCTCCACCGAGCTCTCCAGCTCACAGTGGGTCCCCTGATCTGCAGCTTCATGAAAACCGTGCATAATTTCCAGCACATGCAGGGCCATTTCTCCACTGGCCCGAACACTGCGATTCTTTTGGGTGGCCACAGCCAGGTCTGCCAGACCAAGTCCTCTTGAATTTTCCGTAAAACCATGGGTCAAAGGTACTTTCTGCCAGCCTTCCCCATCAGGTTTGAAAATCTTCACTTCTCCCCCAAAGGTATTGGGATCCGGAACACTCAGGGAACCGTCAGTACCATAAATTTCAATACGCGGCAGCTGGGCCTGCCAGACATCAAAACTGGTAATTATATTACCGGTCACCCCCCCGGCAAATTTCAGNAGTCCGTTAACATGGGTGGGTACTTCAACCTCAATTTTTTTACCATATTTTGGCTCACTGGTAATGGTTCTTTCAGAAAANGCGGTCCCGGTCATACCGGTTACCTCCTGGACCCCACCCAGCAGGGAAATCAGGGCTGTCAGATAATAAGGACCCATATCAAACATGGGGCCTCCACCTTTTTTATAATAAAATTCGGGATCAGGATGCCAGCTTTCATGGCCCCGGCCCATCATAAAAGCGGTCGCCCCAACCGGTTCTCCGATCCAGCCATCATCTATTAATTTGCGGCAGGTCTGCAGGCCCCCACCCAGAAATGTATCCGGAGCTGTGCCCACCAGCAGGCCCTTTTGAGCAGCTTTAGCAATTATTTTTTGACCTGCACTTTTTTCTACAGCCAGTGGTTTTTCCACATAAACATGTTTACCGGCCTCCAGGGCCTTAAGACAGATTTCAGCATGGGCTCCGGGAGTTGTCAAATTAAGAATGATATCCAGCTGTTGATCAGCAAACATCTCTTCTGCAGTCATTATGTATTCAATATCATATTTTTCGGCACTCTCTTCAGCCTTCTCAGACACCAGGTCCCCACAGGCTTTCACTTCCAGAAAATCAAATTTGCGGCAGTTCTTAAAATAAATATCACTTATATTTCCACAGCCCACTACACCAATATTCACTTTTTCCATCAGCTTTTCACTCTCCTTATTATTGGCTGGCCCATACAAATCCGCGCCTCATCAGTTCAGTTACCTCATCTTTGGCCACAATATCAGCATGATGACCCAGGGAATTATAAAAAACCCGACCCTCTCCCCACCTTTTGGTCCAGATCACGGGGACATCAACTTCCCCATTGGCCGCATGGGGACCATCAGCTGTGGGAAAACGGGTGGTGGCCAGTACAGACACGGCCGGATCAACATGGACATAATACTGTTCAGAGGAGACATTGAAATCCTCAATACCCTCAATCAGGGGACTTGATGAAGCATGATTTATATTCACCCGGTATTCAGTGTTATCATTTCCGGGATGGGCCACCCACTGACCCCCGGTCATAAACTGCCAGCCTACACTGTCCCGGAAGGAATCACACATACCACCGTGGATGCCGGCGATTCCACAACCATCGGCCACCGCATCCATAACCGGTTCCAGCTGCTGCTGGCTGATCTCACCCATGGTCCAGTGGGGAACAATTAAATCCAGATCTTTAATTTTCTCTTCTTCTGTAAAAACATCCAGGGTCGAACTGACCTCCACAGAAAAATTTTCTCCTTTTAAGATCTCAAAAAACAGGTCAGCCACCTTTTCCGGTTCATGTCCATCCCAGCCACCCTTAACAATTAATGCTTTTTTCATTAAGAAAACAGCTCCTTTTATATAATTATATTGTAAATATTATCCATACTGGTTATACATATTGGTTATTTTGATTATACCGACCTATTAGATTATACCGGCCTATTAGGCAGCAGGTCGAGCAGCAGGTCTATTAGAAGTACAGCATACAGTCCGGTTTCGGCCCTCAATATCTTCTGTAAACTAAAAAAATTAGTAAAGAGAACCTGCTTTTACCTGGAGGCAAATATAAAGCTGGCCGCTATAACCCGACCAGCCTGATAGTCTCTCAGTCTTTAAGTTCCTGTTTCTTTGGAAGGTCAAACTCCTCTCTCTGTTTATATTCTTCCTTTTTACCTTTATTCCATTCTGAGACCGGAGAAAGATAACCAACAACTCTGGAATATACCTCACATTTCTGCTTTTTACCCATTAATATCTCCTCCCTGTTATTTATAATTCAATAATATGTTCCTTTTTCCTTTATAAATCTGTTAATTCCATTAAATAACTGATTTTTGTTACTCTTCGAGGTTCATCTCCACTTCCACTGGTGAAAAATATTGATTTTTGATGCTATTGTTTATATTTCTCCATTCACGAAAAGGTCTAATTCCCATATCAGCTGACAGCAGCATATAGTTAAACCTACCAATGATTATGGAAAAGAACCAAAAAATATAGCCACCTGCAGCTGCTGCTCGTTATGTTAATCTTTAACCTCGACCTCCAGGTTGGTGGTCCTTTTTTGTACTTTTTCCTGAAAAGAATATATTTTTTCCTCAGAAAAGCGGCTCTTTTCCTGAAGAGCAGGGTCCAGAGTTTTACCCGGACGAAAGTTCTGAAGCACATACCTGCCAGACCCGGAAATCTGCCCGGCTATCTTCTCAACCTGGGCTGAGTCATGATAACCCGGGACCACAGTAGTCCGCAGCTCACAGGTGATGTCTGAACTGACCAGCAGCTGCATACTCTGCCGGACATTATCTATATGGTCCTGATTTTTAATACCCGCAATTTCGGGATAATCAGCAAAGGCCCCTTTGATATCCAGAGCCACATAATCCACGAGATTATCCTGAACTATGGTTTCTATTACCCTGAATACCGAACCATTGGTATCCAGTTTAACCTTCAGGCCCCGGGACCTTATCTTTTTTATAAAGTCAATTATATCCTCCTGCAGGGTGGGCTCACCTCCGGTGATAACCACCCCATCCAGAAGTTCATTCCTCTGTTTTAGAAAATCCCACAGAAAATCAGGATCCATAAACTCCTTATCTGAAGTAAATTCAATAAGCTCCGGGTTATGACAGTAAGGACAGCGGAAATTACAGCCCTGGGTGAAAACCACAGCTGCAATCTGGCCCGGATAATCAATCAGGCTGGTTTTGCGAAAGCCGGCAATATCCATCTTCTTTTCCCTCCTGATCTATTTATTCTTCAGCCGCACATTTGGGGCAGTATTCATGTTCTCCGGCCAGATAACCGTGTTCCGGACAGATGCTGAAAGTGGGAGTTAAGGTATAATAGGGCAGGCTGTAGTTCTCAGCAATTCTTTTTATTAATTTTTTGGTGCCTTCTATATCCGGCATTCTCTCTCCCAGAAAACCGTGCAGCACCGTACCTCCAGTATATTTCTGCTGCAGTTCATCCTGCAGATCCAGGGCCGTAAAAATGTCATCGGTATAACCCACCGGCAGATGGGTGGAATTGGTATAATAGGGCTCAGCCCCACTGCTCTTTACTTTATCTTCATTGGCCACCGTGATACTGCTGCCAAAACGCTCCTTGTCCATTTTGGCCAGCCGGTAGGTGGTACCCTCGGCCGGAGTGGCCTCCAGGTTATACAGATTTTCCGTTTCTTCCTGATAGTCTACCATCCGCTCCCGCATTAAATCCATGACCTGCAGGGCAAAGCTGCGCCCCTCAGGAGAGGCAATGTTTTTACCCATAAAATTAATCAGAGCTTCATTCATACCATTAATACCGATGGTATTAAAATGGTTTTTCCAGTACTCATCAAACCTGTTTTTCACATCCCGCAGATAAAACCGGGCATAGGGGTAAAGCCCCTGATCTGTTAAGTTTTCCAGGACCCGTCTTTTTACCTCCAGGCTGCCTTTGGCCAGATCCATCAGCTCATAAATACGCTCCATAAAATCATTCTCATCCCGGGCCAGATGCCCGATACGGGCTAAATTAATGGTGACCACACCCACCGATCCGGTCATCGGATTGGCCCCAAACAGACCACCACCGCGTTTGCGGAGCTCTCTGTTGTCGATCCTTAATCGGCAGCACATGCTCCTTGCATCCTCGGGATTCATATTTGAATTAACAAAATTGCTGAAATAGGGTATACCGTACTTGGCCGTCATCTCCCACAGCGGGTCCAAAAGCTCGTTATTCCATTCAAAATCCGAGGTTATATTATAGGTGGGAATGGGAAAGGAAAAGACCCGGCCTTTGGCATCTCCCTCCTGCATCAGTTCGGCAAAAGCCCGGTTGAACATATCCATTTCCTTTTCAAACTCACCATAGGTTCGCTCTTTATTTTCGCCGCCCACAATTACCGGCTGATCTTTCAGAAACTCCGGAACATTCAGGTCCATGGTGATGTTGGTAAAAGGTGTATTCCCGGTTATAAACACCTTTTCTTTTCGTTTGGCAATAACAGTTTCATTATCGGTATTAACCGACCAGATGACACCTTCATAATCTATTTCATCAATTTCCTGAATATATGTGTCCTGATGCCGAATAACTCTGATTATGCTTAATAGTTTATTACCCACCCCGGTAGCCGGTCTCTGCCAGACGGTAAAACCGTAACCGGAATTTACAATTACTTGCTGCAGATCTTCTGTAATCTGTGGGTCAGAGGTGGTAATCTTGCATCCTTCATGACCATCTCCTTTTATAAATGTTTCCAGAAAAACTCTACTCTGGTGCTGGCTCATTTCCAGCATCTGTTCTGGAATCTTTTTAACATTATCATCCTGATCAAAGTATTCAAGAATATTGCGAGACTGTTCGGCATTAAATCTGATCTGACTAACTTTTGAACCCAGAGATTCACTTCCCTCATGAATACTGTAATCAATATCAAGTACTTTTAGAAGGGAAATAATTTCTTCATAGGTTGCTCGGTTTTTCTTTTGCGACTGATATATGGTTATCCTTCTCCAGCTGCCATTAATCTCCAGACTGCCTTCAGCAATAATCCAGGCAATCAGTTTAATCTCTTCCTCGGTTAAATCAATAGCCGGATTATTATTATCGGCCGCAATCGGTACAATAGGTGGAGATTTTAATTCTCTTACAGCCTCAACTTCCTCCAAACAATAATTATCGGTATTAAACTTCTTTCTGACCATTCGGTGGCCAGGAGAAAGCAGCTGATCCTGGATTCTGTTTTTAGCATTATACATTTTACCTTCATAGTGCCGGCTAAATACTTTTTTCACTTTTTTGTTTTCTATATGTTTTTCTTCAACATTATATGTTTTTATTACATCACCTTTAGCAACTTCATCATATTTTTTCCAGCCCTCAGGAGTTAAAATTTCCGTATCCTCAGATAAACATTGAAATCCTACCCTGGTAGGCACATTCATATTAAACAAAAATTCCTGCATGGCCTGCTTTACTTCTTCATAATCCAGATTATCATAGGCTATAAAGGGAGCCAGATAGGTATCAAAATTGGAAAAAGCCATGGCCCCGGCCGCCTCACCCTGCAGGGTGAAAAAGAAATTGACTATCTGGCCCAGAGCAGTTTTTAAGTGTTTGGGAGGTTCACTCTCAATCTTGGTGGACACACCCCGGAAACCAGTCTGGAGCAGATCCTGCAGATCCCAGCCACAGCAGTATACACTTAAATTGCCCAGATCATGTACATGAAAATCACCGTTATTGTGTTTTTCCCTTACTTCTTCTGAATATATCTCCTGCAGCCAGTACTGGGCGGTGACCTCAGAAGAAATGAAATTATTAAGTCCCTGCAGAGAATAACCCATATTGCTGTTTTCATTTACCTTCCAGTCATCCAGCTGTAGATAGTCATCCATGGCCTCCAGGGCATCATTGAACAGGGCCTGAGTATCACGTATTTTTTTGTGCTGTTCCCGGTACAGAATATAGGATTTAGCAACTTCAGCATAACCTTTCTCAATTAAAACCTTTTCTACCAGATCCTGTATCTGTTCAACATCGGGTACTCCACTTTCCTCATCTTTATAAAATATTTTAAGATAAGAGAGCACTTCCTGGGTGACCTCTTCCCCGATTGTTTCATCATCTAACTCAACAGACCGGGCGGCATTCATTACGGCATCTTTGATTTTTTTGCTGTCAAAAGGTACTTTAGTCCCATCTCTTTTAATTATGTATTTTATTGACATAAAATTAAATTACTCCATATTAAATCAATTTAAATATGGAGTCACACCCCCTCATGTATTTAATTTAGTTAAGATCCGTCCTTTTAGAGCCAGTATCGATTCTAAAAATTAACAAAAATTTAAACCACCGTCAGAACAACCATCCTGGCGGTTCCGGCCGAAAATTAAATCAGGTATTAAAAAAACAAAAACCAAAAACGAAATTCAGTTAATAAGATAATAACATATTTTTGCTAATTTCTCTAGTATATTATTGGGTAATTTTGCCGATAATTTTGCTTTCAAATTGCTTTTAAATGAAGCTAACACATTCAAGCCTTATCAGAATACTCAACTTTATTCCAAATAATTTTTTGGCTGCCCTGCAAAAAGTCAATCTAATTTAATTTTAGAAATAACATTACTGCCATGAAAGCAATCATAAATTTAAAAATCTTAAAATAACATCTTCTTAATAACATCTTCTGCAGGATAACCCTTATTTTAATATTCACACTTTTATGTTCATTTTATATAACGGTCAATATTGTCTATATTCCCATCTGGCTAAGGGCTCCTGGCTGGGCCCCCACTTATTATTTGCTATTCTGAAGACCAGCCCTGTTCACCAACCAGGGCCACAAAGCGTACTCCCCCCAGTTTTTCCCGCTCAAATCCCTGGTTGCTTCTTTTTATCTTCAGCAGCTCCTGACTGTATCTGCTGCCCACAGGAATTACAAGACTGCCCCCTAAAGCCAGCTGTTCTAGAAGCACATCCGGAACTTCCGGAGCCGCCGCACTGACCAGGATACCATCAAAGGGAGCCTTATCCGGCCAGCCTTTTGTCCCATCTCCCACACTGATAAACACATTGGTATAACCGAGTTCATCACAGTTTTTCTGCCCTCTAACGGCCAGCTCCTGTACCCGCTCCAGTCCATAAACCCGCTCTACTGTCCGGGACAGGACTGCAGCCGCATAACCGGAACCGGTCCCGATTTCCAGCATAATGTCCCCCGCTTCCGGCTCCAGAGCTTCAATCATCAGAGCCACAATATAGGGCTGACTTATGGTCTGGCCCTGGCCTATAGGCAAAGGATAATCTCCATAGGCCTTATTTCTCTGGTCTTCATTAACAAACTTATGCCGGGGTACACTCCGGAAAGCTTCCAGGACCTCTTTGTGTTTAATACCCCGGTTTTTCAGCTGCCGTTTAACCATCTGTTCCCGCTTTTTTTTAAAATCTGCAGAATTGCTCATCATTATCCCTCACTTTAATTTTCCCCTGACCTCATACCCGCCCCTGTCTGGAGTGAGGTCTTCTCACTTAAAAATCTGTACAGCTCATAATAATAGTATAACCATCTTTATATATATTTTATCTGCTATTTTTAAAAATAGCAAATTAATTCTGCAGCTGGGAGCGGGAGTTCCTGTTTAGGACTTTTCTTTTAATATAGGATTTGATACCCCTTTTGGAAATTGGGCGGTATCTTTTCACCAGCAGGGCCGGACAGCGGGCATGGCGGACAATGCGCTCTGAACGGTCCCCGACAAGTGACCTTTTAAATCTTTTGTTGGTGTCTCCAATGATCATCAGGTCGGCTTCTTCAGAAGCGGCAATAGTACCATCCTTGACGGAAAATCTCTCTTTTATTTCATAATCAATATCACAGTGATAATCTTCTTCAATCTGGGCCCGGAGTTCATCTTCTATGATATGCCTGTCTTCTGCTGCTGTCTCCGGTGAAATCACACGTAAAAGTTTCAGTTGTGCTCCCGTGGCCCGGGCCAGACGCCGGCCCAGATAAAAAGCATAACGGGAGCTATCTCCACCTCCAAAGGGAACCAGAATATTATTAATTTCTTCGGGCAGATAACCCTTTAAAATTGCCAGGTGATTGTGAGCATGGGCCATAACCTGGTGAGGGATGTCTTCTCCCAGGTGGTGCTGTGTTCTCCCGTGCCAGCCCATAATTAAAAGATCCACATACTCCCTTTCCGCCTGGTGAATAATTGTTTCACTCACATCATGGCTGAACACTTCCAGATATCTGCATTTTTCAGTCCGGACATCTTCCTCAAACTCCTCAATCAACAGACGATCCTCTTCTTTTTTAGTGTAAGCCTCCTGGGCATCCTCCAGTCCGGTCTGGGGAGGTACCTTCTGGATATGCAGACCAACGATCACATCCCCCAGCATATTTGCCAGCCGGAGCAGATCTTTTTCATGTTCCAGGCTGCCGATAGAAACCATTACTTTTTTCTTGTTTTCTTCAATAGAAACAGGTACCTGATCTTCATCAATTATGTCCAGCAGACCGTATTCCGGCTGGGCCTGTCCTTTACCATAAATAAGGTACCAGATTACACCAATTCCGATCACTCCACTGCTAAACAGTGTTGACAGTAGACCCAGCTGAGGTATCAAAAACAGGCTGGCGGCAATACCAAAAATCTGAGTCAGCGGAAACAGGGGGTCACGAAAAGAGGGCTGATACCATTCTTTTTTGACCCGGCGCAGAAAGATTACCGACAGATTAACCAAAGCAAAGATCAAAACATTGAAAGTACTGCCCAGTTTGGCCAGCTGTTCAACATCAAAAAAGAGAAGAAATAATATCATTACTCCCCGGTTACCACAATGGCCCGGGCCGGAGTGCCAAATTTCTCGTGAATTTCCACAAAATTATCGGGAACCAGTTTATCCCGACCCATGGCAAAGGGAAAACGGGATGAGGATAAAATTGCCGCATTTGCCGTAGAAACCGTGGCAAAAAAGCCGGCGGCAATAATAGCTATCCGGCCGGGTGAACCCCCCAGCATAGAGGCAACTTCAATCAGGGGGGTACTGCTGGCTACCAGTTCGTCCAGGGGTAGAACTCCATTTAATACCAGCATAATACCCGCATAAAGGACTGTAACCACCCCTACAGAAGCGATAAAAGCCCGCGGCAGGTTGCGGGAAGGATCCTTCACTTCCTCAGAAACTGCAGCCAGCTGGGTTATACCCAGAAAGGAAACAAATATAATTCCGGTGGTCAGAAAAATGGAGTCCACTCCATAGGGGATAAAAGGGGTGAAATTTTCAGAATTAGAATTAAAAATCCCCAGAATTATAAATATGGTAAGAATTACAAAAAGGCCGATCACAATTCCGTTCTGCAGGGTACCACTGCTTTCTGCCCCCCGGTAATTAATGACAAGAAGTAAAATTCCGGCAGTTATAGCAATTACAAGCAGGGGCAGAGGCAGAATTTCCTGCAGGTATTCAGCCAGGCCCACCAGGGCAAATGAACCTTTAAACACCAGAGCCAGCCAGGCTCCCAGTCCAATTATAGCTCCAAAAACAGGTCCCATTGCCCGGCTTATAAAATAATAGGTGCCCCCGGCCCGGGGCATCCCGGTGGCCAGTTCAGCCATACTCACCGCAGTAGCCATTGCGATAAGGCCCCCAAAGATAAAAGAAAAAACAGCCGCCGGTCCGGCACTTGAGGTGGCAATACCCGGTAGTATAAAAATACCAGCTCCAATCATTGTTCCCGTTCCAATTGCAAACACGGGGAAAAAGCCCAGACTCCTATCCAGTTTTTTATCTGTTTGTACAGCCATAAGTACCTCCTGTAGAATAATATTAAATGATAAATAATATAATATCTTTCTCTTTTATGAAATTTTACAGCTGATGCAGCCTTTAAGCAACCTTAAAGCAATGTGATTAATTTAACTTACAAAACCAAAAAAACAATTACTCCTCTTTACAGGGAAAAAGCAAAACTGAGATTGGAGACTCCTTAACCACCCGGTCAGCGGTACTGCCCAGAAGTAAATTGTCCAGCATCCCGGCTCCGGAAGCGGCAAGGGCAATCATATTCACCTTACACTTTTCTGCATAATGGAGAATTTTATCCGAGGGAGATCCCCGGTCTATAATAATACTTATCTTTTTCCCCACCTGTTCTGCCTGCAGCTCACCTCTGATTTTTTCCAGGCGTTTTTTTACGAGATTTTCCTTTTCGTTCAGTTCTTCTTCACTTGCGGCACTCTCGATAACGTGGACCAGACAGATCATATCAGTATGAGCACAAAATTGTTTTGACTTCTGGATTACCTGCTCCGAACAGCTGGAAAAATCAACCGGCAGCAGGACATTATCAAATTCCTTTTCATAGCGGCGCTGAATATTACCCTCCTGATTTTCGGTGAATTTTTCCACAAATACCGGGGTTCGGGCCTGACGGATTACATCATAGGTGGTACTGCCCAGAAACATATTTTTTATTATTCCTCCCCCCTGGGAGGCGATCAAAATAAAAGCCTTCTCTTTTTGGGCTTTTTTAACAATCTCCGGGGCGGGATAGCCCCGAATCAAAAAGGTTTCAGCCTGAAGGCCTATTTCTTCAACCCGGTCTTTCATTTCAGTAAGCTGTTTTTGAAAATGCTCCTTCATCTGCATAACTCCGGTTTTGGTTTGTCTGACATCCATTACATGAGTTAAAAAAACCTTCCTGGCTCCTTTTTCTTTAAGTTCAGGAAGTACAGAAATTAATTCTTTGGATATATGGGAAAAATCTGTGGCCAAAACAACATTTTGTGCTATCATCTTTTCTCCCCCCAAATACTTGAAATTATATTTATGTTTGAGCACAGGCATTTTATCACCCATCAATACTGGATGCAACTATTTTAATAAAAATTTCACATATTTTTATAAATTAAAGCTAACAGCAGATTTGGGTTAAAAAATTATATATCTTTTTCCCGTTTAATTTTAGCCTTTAACATTTCTATTTTTTGAGTCCCGAAAACTGACCAATCAACTGCTTTATTGAAAAACAGCATACCTATAAAGGCCGAAATCAGAATATATAGACCACTAAAACTTCGGATCGCCGGTACAGCAACCGCAGCAATTACCACTGAAAATTCTCCCCTCTGAACCATAGAAATACCGGCCCTCAGGGCAAAACGAGGGGCCAGTCCGAAAAATTGTCCTCCAATATAACCCACTATAATTTTTCCTAAAATAGCCCACAACAGTAAAATAACCATCAGGGGTAGTGCAAAAATACCCTCACCAACTGAAATACTGGTGCCAAACCAGAGAAAGAAAAAGGGTAAGGTAACCTGTCTGATGGGCATAACCAGATCTTCGATTGTTTCTGTTTGTCTTAGCTCAGCCAGCATGACTCCCGCCAGAAATGCACCCAGAAGTTCTGATAACTCCAGATAAAGGGCCAGTCCCGAAAAACCTAAAGCAGCTGCCACAGCAAATAGGACAATTATATCATCATTATTCATATATTGATTTAGATAATCGCGAAACCTGCGGAAGACATATTTACTTAATAAAACAGCAAGCACAAGCATTAATATTACCCTTAACAATAAAGAGCCCGTAAAAGCAAGGGTGAATTCTTCTTCAAGGTGAAGTACTGTAATAAATGTGACCAGCAGGGGGGCAACTATGTCTTCAAAAATAAGCAGGGCAATCATGTAATCAGATTCTGGATTGGCCAGTCTTTTTTTCTCCTCCAGCATTTTTAAAGTTATTGATGAACTGCTGGCATAGGTGACACCACCGATTAAGATTGCAGTCTGCAGTTCAAAACCAAATAATAATACAATACCTACCGTAACCCCCATATTCAAAATCACATCCAGCGTACCTCCAAAACTAATTCTGCGGGCAATGGAAAACATTTTATCCAGGGGATACTCCAGGCCCAGCAGAAAAAAAAGCAGTACTATGCCCACTTCCGCCACCCCGTGCAGAATACCTACTTCCGTCATTAAATTACTGACCAAAAGACCAGCAATAATGTAAAGAGGGACGGTGGTGATTTTTGTTTTTATACATAATATGGCAATTAGCATAAATAAAAAAGCTTTTATGCCAAATTCCATCATTAAAGGAGCCTCAAGAACGGTCATTTTTTTCACCCTGACACATTTCTTCAAAATATTGAATATCTTCTTCAGTACCGGTCACCATTATGCGGTCTCCGGCCCGGAGTTTTTCATGTATATCGGGACTGTCGATGGTATTTCCGCCCCTTTCAACTCCGATAACAGTAACTCCCGTGTTAGTTCTGATTTCAGCTTCAGCAATACTTTGATTTACAATACAGGAGTCTTCAGTTATATCAAACCACTCCACCAGAATGTTATCATGCAGGGCTTCAGCCCGGGCAGCAGGTTCTTCCCGGCTGTAATCAATCCCCAGCAGCAAAGCCCCCAGGATTCTCGCCTCCTCATCCTTTAATTCTAAACCAAGGGCGGGTTCTTCCTGTTTATCATCCATGAAATAAAATTCTCTTTTCCCGGAACGATAAAATATTATTATAGCCCGATTACCTGAGCTTGTTTTGACTGTATATTTTTCACCAATTCTGGGAATTTCCATCTGGCGTATTTCCAAGTATATTACCTCCCCATTTTTTTTTTGCAATAATTTTTAAGGTAATATTATCATAATATATTTGAACATACAAACCTGAAAAAATAACAGCCTCTGATTGACTAAAAATTAATGATATTATATAATGCAACTGCATTATCATGAAAAATATCACATAACCTGAAATATTATATTTTTTATTATTTTTTACCGGGAGTGAATTTTGTTCATGGCTGAAAATAGTGACTTTGTCGACACAGGGGAAATGGTTAAGGAGCTGGGTTTAAAAGAAACTCTGACCATTGGAATCGGGACCATGATTGGAGCTGGAATTTTTGTGCTACCCCGACTGGCCATCAGCCAGGCCGGGGCAGGGGCGATTGCGGCTTATGTTTTTGCCGGTCTATTGTGTATGATCACTGCCGCCAGTACCGCTGAACTGGCCACCGGAATGCCCAAAAGTGGAGGAGCCTATTTTTTTATCTCCCGTTCTATGGGCTCATTTATGGGCACCATATCCGGGGTCACAGTCTGGTTAAGTCTGACTTTTGCAGTTGCCTTTTATCTGCGGGGTTTTGGTGAGTATCTGGCCTACCTGATACCTGCCGAATCAATCTTTATAGTGCCTATTAATGCTACCCTGCTTGCCCTGCTGGCCGGTATCTTTTTCACCTATGTCAATTATATAGGAGCCAAAGAAACCGGGAAAACTCAAAATATAATTGTCGGTATCCTGCTTTTCATCCTTGCCATCTATGTGGGCTGGGGCTCAGTAAACATTGACAGCAGCAATCTTAGCCCTTTTTTCCGCTACGGCAGAGGCCCTCTGCTTTCGGTGACCGCTATGATTTTTGTTTCCTTTTTGGGCTTTGTCCAGATTGCCTCGGTTGCTGAAGAAGTAAAGAAACCATCTTATACAATGCCCCGGGCAATTATAGGTTCAGTGGCTATAGTAACCATCCTTTATGTGCTGGTTCTTTTGGTAACCTCGGGAGTCCTGCCCTATGAAGACATTATAGCCACTGATGCTCCCATTGTAGAAACAGCCCGTGTTTTCTCCGGAGCTCTGGGGGGCATTGTGATCACCTTTGCCGCCCTGCTGGCCACGGCTTCTTCGGCCAATGCCAGTATACTGGCCGCCTCCAGGATCAGTTTTGCACTGGGCAGAGACAGCATTCTGCCCGAATAGTTTAACCAGATTCATCCAGATTTTTTAACTCCTTCTCGACCTATTTTACTTACCGGTATATTAACGGTACTTTTAATTGTAAGTGCTGATGTTGAACTCCTATCCGATTCGGCAAGTGTACTGATGTTAATAAACTATTCTTTAATAAATGTCTCTGTTTTGATTATGCGTAGATTTCCACCGGAAGGATATCAGCCCCAGTATAAATCACCGGGATTTCCCTATCTGCATATCGTGGGTGCCGTAATCTCTTTTCTGGTTATTTTTGTGGCCGGTACAGCCGCTCAGATAATTGCCGGAATTATTGCTATGGCCAGTCTTATCTGGTTTAAGATCTGGGCCAGCAGTAAAACAGAAATCCGGGGAGCAGCTGAAGGAATTGGTTTAATGAATTTCTTAACTCAAAAAGTTCCGGAAGTCATTTCTCGAACTCAGGTGACCAGAACCGAAACCACTTCCGCCCCGGCTGAAAAAACAGTACAGCAGCCAGAGGCCGGATACCGGGTTCTGTTACCTATGGCCAATCCCCGGCATGAAAAGTCAATGCTCAATCTATCGGCAAGTTTAATA
>SL_8KL_010_SEDDRAFT_10000575_pt1 | contig 32118 bp, 24 predicted proteins | sample SodLakKL_010_SED_4_FD_11160 | JGI IMG/M metagenome (IMG submission 11160)
CATATACCATATCTTCCCTTTTTAGTTTTCCTTCCTTTGCAAAAGTAGAAAGCTGTTCCAGGCTGTAAGGACCTTTAGTATCACCGTTTTTTCTCAGATACCACTGATTTCCCATAATATCATCTCCTCGTAAAATTATACACTATAAAGATTGGCCAATTATTTCCTTAAGGGCACTGCATAACTGGAGGATATCTTCCTTCTGGTTAAAATAACCCATGCCTATCCTGACAGTACCCGTATCAACAGTACCCTGGCACCGGTGAGCCTGGGGGGCACAATGGAGACCGGAACGGACCATTATCCCATAAACTTCATCCAGAACATAGGCTACTTCTTCAGGGGGAATACTCCCCAGGTTAAAGTTTAATACAGCTACCCTTTCTTCAGCAGTTTGGGGGCCATATAAGTTCAGCCCGGGAATATTTTTAAGTTCTCTCAAGGCATAACGGGTTAGCTCCAGTTCGTGCTCTCTAATTTTTCCCACACCTTCCTTTAGAAGAAAATCTGCCGCTGCCTTTAATCCTGCAATTCCCATAAGATTTGGCGTCCCTGCCTCATAACGATCAGGAAGATGGGATGGTTGATGTTCCAGCAGGGAATCTCCTCCCGTCCCTCCTTCTTTTAAAGGCTCCAGCTGGATTTCGGGGGCAATATAAAGGCCTCCTGTGCCTGTAGGACCCATTATTCCCTTGTGCCCTGTAAAAGCCAGGAGATCAACCTTCATCTCCCGGAGATCTAAAGGATAAACTCCTGCTGTCTGGGCCGTATCCAGCAGGAGAGGCACTTTTCTTTCCCTGCATATTTCCCCTGCTTCCTTTACCGGCATGAGAGTCCCGGTAACATTAGAAGCATGGTTTAATACTACCAGTCGTGTATCCCTTTCCAGGGCTTTTTCCAACATTTTTGGATCAAAGGCCTTCCCCCCGGGGCAGGGCAGCACTGTAATTTCTATTCCCCTCTTATTTTCCAGCACTTTCAGGGGCCTCCACACGGCATTATGTTCCATGTGGGTGGTAACTACATGATCTCCTTCTTCCAGGAAACCTTTTAAAGCCAGGTTTATCGATTCAGTTACATTAGATGTAAATATCAGTCGGCTAACATCTTCAATGTTAAAAAGCCGGCCTAGAAGCTTTCTGGTTTCAAATACCATTTCATCTGCCTGAAGTGCTTTTCGGTAAGCTCCCCGGCCTGAACTCACTCCTATTTTTTTAAAAAAGTTTTCCATCTCATGCAGGACAGCCTCAGGCTTTGGACAGGAGGTGGCTGCATTATCCAGGTAAATACCCACCGAAACTACCTCCCAACTATTTTTTTACAAACTTTTTTCAGTTTTATTTACCACATATGTATATGCATATATATCAAGTCTATTGAATTAAATTAGAATTGTCAACAGATTTAATTTTCTTTTAATTTAATTTTTCTTAATTGCCCTTTTATTTTCTCCTGGTTGACAGGCCTAAAAAAATAAACTAAACTGTAAGAAAATATATGTGTATATGCGTATGTGATAAATATGCCTTGTTTAAAAGGGAGAGGTAAATGAACAACTTGACAAATTTTTTTAAACTGGTGTCTGATGAAACACGTTTAAGGTTATTAATGATACTTTCCGAAAAAGAGCTTTGTGTCTGCGAATTGTGCCACATACTAATTTTGAGCCAGCCGAAGGTATCCAGGCACCTGGCCCGTCTTCGAGACATGGGGTTAGTTCAAACTAAAAGGAAGGGCCAGTGGATTTTTTATGACCTGAAGCTGGAGGATCCCCTCATTAGAGATATAATTAAGCTTATTAAAGATAACATGGTTAAGTACGATCTACTTAGAGAAGATTGGGATCGTTTAAATGCCCTTGTTCAAGATAATAAACTTTGCGAAAGGGTGGAGACAACCGCTAGTGTTGAAAAATCTATGGAAATAAGAGATACAGAATTGGAAGGGTGAATTTATGTTTCTGGAAAAAATAGAATTGAGTTATGTGGCTCCCTGTATTGTGGAAGCCAATAAAGTGAGGGCTGAAGCTAATCTTTCCCGGGATGTTTCCGAAATAATGCCTTATTTAAATTCCATAATAAAAAAAGCTACATACATAAAGGGAAAACCCCTTATAACTTTTCCTAAAAACTCCCGGGTCATAACCCTTCATCCTCGAAGGGTTATGATAATAAAAGCCTTAAACTCTACCGATGTAATGCAGGTCCTGGACTTGTTGAGGGATCTTATTAACGAAACCTATGAAAAGAAAAACGAAATAGAACCCTGCTATGAAAGCAGGGTTCACTCTACCCTGGAGGTTTTCTCCAGGCTTCCTAAAACCAATTGTGGTCAGTGTGGAGAAAAAACCTGCCTGGCTTTTGCCACTAAGCTCCTCCGCTGGGAGCAGGAACTTAAAAACTGCCGTCCCTTATTTACAGCTGAATATGAAAAGTTAAGAAAACCTCTCATGGAAATACTTGAACCCCTGGGCTTTGAAATACATCCCGAAATGAAAGAGTAATATTTTTTAACAGGGGTTTATTCTTCTCTAATCCTCCACTCCCCGGCGTAAACATTCATCCTTTTACCCCTTATAAAGCCTACCATAGTAATGCCCAGCTTTCGGGCCAGTTCTACACTCAAAGAGGTGGGGGCTGCCCGGGAAAGTAAAATAGGTATCCCTATTTTAGCCGCTTTTAAAAGTATCTCCGAGGAAAGACGACCACTGGTAATTAACATTTTATCTTCTAAAGATACACCTTTATCTAAACATTCTCCCAGAAGTTTATCTACAGCATTATGGCGACCTATATCTTCACAGAAAAAAAGTATTCCTTCAGTAGTGCCCAGGGCAGAACTGTGGACACCTCCTGTTTGTCGAAAAAGCTCTGCTTTCTTTTGTAATTCTTTCATCAAAGTTGATACCTGGGGGGGAGAAAGGTATATTTCCGTTTCGATAGGTTTACTGGTCAGGGAATCCAGGACGCTGAAAAAAATAGATCCCTTTCCGCATCCTGAAGTTATGGTCCTTTTACCGAAAAGCTTTTCCGCCAGCTTACCCGGCTCCCGAGTCTTTACTTTAACCATGCCCCCCTCTTCATCAACCTCTAAAGAAAGGACATCCTGACGTTCCTTGATAAGTCCTTCGGAACGCAAAAACCCTAGAGTTAAGTAATCCAGCTTCTCGGGGGTGCAGAGGAGGGTAACAAACTCCTGGTCATTTAAATAGATGGTAAGGGGCTTTTCTTCAACCACAAAATCATTGAATTTCTCCCTTTTATCTTCTTCTGATATTCTTAATACTTCATACTCCTTGAACCTGTTATCCATATAGGGGCAACACTCCTGCAAATAAAGTTTTTTATATTATAACATACCTGCTAGTTTAACCCGAAAATAAGTTAATAAAAACCAACACAGTGTTGTTATTTGTTAAAATAAAAAAAGGGGCTGTTGGGACAGCCCCCTTTCTTAAAGGTAAACACCTAGCTAACTTTTTCTACCTTCACTGCTGATACCTTAAGCTCGGGTATTTTTGCAATAGGATCTAAAACAGCATTGGTAAGACGGTTTACTGGAGTATCTTTATAGTGGAAGGTCATGAATACTACTCCTTCAGCTACTGTATCCGTAAGCAGGACCTTTACCTCTATTTCCCCTCTTCTGGAAGATAACTTTACCTTATCTCCATCAGAGACTCCCAGTTTAGCAGCATCTACGGGATTAATTCTCAGGCGATCCTCACTAGAAAATTCCTTGAGGGATTTGCTTCTGCCTGTCATAGAGGAAGTATGGTAATGATAAAGGTTGCGACCGGTAGTCAATATAAAAGGATAATCCTTATCAGGTTCTTCAGCGGAAGGCTTATAATCTACTGCATGGAATTTACCCAGTCCCCTTACAAATTTACCTGCATGCATACAGGGTGTTCCCGGGTGACCTTCTGAAGGACAGGGCCACTGTAGACCCCCCTCCTCCTCAACTCTCTTATAATTTATGCCTGCATAGCTGGGAGTTAAAGAGGCAATTTCCTTTATGATTTCCTCAGGATTAGAATAATTCCAGTTGAAGCCCACCTTATTGGCCAGCTCCGTAAGAATTAACCAATCGGGCCTGCTATCTCCCCGGGGACTGACTGCCGGGCGAATTCGCTGTACTCTTCTCTCCGTATTGGTGAAAGTCCCATCCTTTTCAGCAAAGGTGGTAGCTGGAAGCACTACATCAGCATATTCTGCCGTTTCCGTTAAGAAAATATCCTGTACCACCAGGAAATCCAGGTGTTTGACTGCTTCTTCCACATGACCGATATCGGCATCACTAAGGAGGGGGTTCTCACCCATGATATACATCATTTTTACTTTCCCTTCTTCAGCAGCATCAAACATTTCCGTTACGGTAAGCCCGGGCTTGCTGCTTAAGATCGTGTTCCATGCCTGGTTGAAGCGCTCCAGGGTAGGAGTATCATCTACCTTCTGATAACCCGTAAGGACGGGAGGCAGAGCCCCCATGTCACAGGCGCCCTGCACATTGTTTTGCCCCCTTAAGGGGTTAACCCCGGTGCTAAGTCTACCCATATTCCCGGTAGCCATGGCCAGGTTTGCAATAGCCATAACGTTGTGGGTACCTGTGGTATGTTGAGTAACACCCATGGTATATAAAATAGACGCAGTTTCCCCTTCGGCATACATCCGGGCAGCGGCAACAATATCATCGGCAGGAACTCCTGTGATTTCAGATACATAATCAGGTGTATATTTTTCTACACTAGCCTTTACTTCCTCAAAACCTTCCGTGCGTTCGCCACAAATTCCTTGTCGATAAGATCTTCCTTTATGATAACATGAAGAAGACCATTAAAGAGAGCCAGGTTGGTACCGGGTTTTAGCTGTAAGAATATATCGGCTTTATCTGCCAGGTTGATATAGCGGGGGTCAGCTACAATTAGCTTGGCACCCTTGTTCTTGGCCCGAATTATCCTGTAACTTATAACGGGATGAGTTTCCGTGGTATTGGATCCGGTAACAAAAATACACTTACTGTGCTCAACTTCAGCAACACTGTTGGTCATTGCTCCACTTCCAAAAGCAGCGGCCAGACCGGCCACAGTAGGAGCATGTCAGAGGCGGGCACAGTGATCTACGTTGTTAGAACCCAACATACGGATTAGCTTTTGGAAAAGGTAATTTTCCTCATTGGTAACCCGGGCAGAGCTCAAGCCGGCCAGGGCTTCGGGGCCATTTTTATCCACTGTTTCTTTTATTTTAGAGGCCACCAGTTCCAGGGCTTCTTCCCAGCTGGCTTCTACAAACTTACCTTCCTTCTTTATTAAAGGTTTTGTTAAACGTTCAGGGCTGTCTACAAAGTCCCAGCCGAAACGTCCTTTTACGCAAAGGTTCCCTTTATTAACTGGACTATCATAGTCAGGGGTTACTCCTACAATTTTGTCATCTTTAACTTCAAGGTAGAAATTACACCCCGTTCCACAGTAAGGGCAGGTAGTCTTTACCTTATCAATTTCCCAGGCCCTTCCCAGGCCTTTACTCAGCTTAGGATTAAGAGCACCCGTAGGACATAAATCCACGCACATGCCACAAAAAACACAGGGAGAATTCTCTACAGGCTCTTCAAAGGCAGGGGCAATGGTGGACTTAAATCCCCGGTAAGCATAGTCAATGGCTCCCGCTCCATTTACCTCAAAACAAACCCGGGAACATTTCCCGCAAAGGATGCACTTATTCATATCCCTTTCATAGAAGGGGTTGCTGTCCTCAAAGGGAATCTCCTTAACTTCCCCCGGGTAATCCGTTTCAGCTACGCCATACCTGTAGCAGTAGTCCTGGAGCTTACATTCACCCGATTTTTCGCAGGTAAGACAGTCCAGGGGGTGATTAGCCAAAAGAAGGCTCAAATTAGCTTTCCTGGCTTGAACAACCTTTTCGGACTCGGTATTTATCACCATACCATCGCCAGCAGGAGCAACACAGGCTGCCGGCAATCCTCTTCCGCCTTCAACTTCAACCACACAGATACGGCAGGCGCCAACTCCCACCAGCTGTGGATCATGACAGAAAGTTGGAATCTCAATTCCAGCAGATTCTGCAGCTTCCAATATGGTCATGCCTGCTCTAGCTTCTACAGGCTGGCCGTTTATGGTTAAATTAATTTTTGACATTTATCTTCCCTCCCATTCCTTATATTTTAAGACTGAAGCTTAATAGCTTCCTCTTTGCATTTTTCTAAACAGGCTCCGCACTTGATGCAGGCTTCCGTATCAATAACATGGGGCTCTTTCTTCTCCCCACTGATAGCATCAACGGGACAGGCCTTTACACAGCGCCTGCAGCCGTCGCACAGTTCAGGATCTATGGCGTAAATTAACAGATCAACGCAGATACCTGCAGGACATCTTTTATCAAATATGTGTTTTTCATACTCATCCTGGAAGTAACGCAGGGTAGTAAGAACAGGGTTGGGAGCCGTCTGGCCAAGGCCGCACAGGGAAGTGCTACTAATTGCATCCCCCAGGGTTTTTAATTTCTCGATATCCTCGGGTTCACCTTCCCCTGTGGTAATCCGTTGGAGAATTTCCAGCATTCTCTTGGTTCCTTCCCTGCAGGGAGTGCACTTACCACAGGACTCACTCTGGGTGAAGGTCAAGAAATAACGGGCTATATCAACCATGCAGGTATCTAAACCCATTATCACCAGACCGCCGGAGCCCATCATGGCTCCCGCATCCGTAAGAGAATCATAATCAATGGGAAGGTGCAGCAAATCCTTGGGAATACAACCTCCCGAAGGGCCTCCCACCTGAACAGCCTTGAATTCTCCATCTCCAGGAAGTCCTCCTGCTATATCGTATACTACTTCCTGTATGGTTATGCCCATGGGAACCTCCGCCAGGCCCGTCCGGTTAATAGAACCTGTTAAGGCAAAAACCTTGGTCCCTTTGCTGCCTTCCGTTCCGATGCTGGCAAAATAATCGGCACCCTTCAAAAATACCACCGGCACATTACCAAAGGTTTCCACATTATTCAAGCAGGTAGGCTTGTCGAATAGACCTTTTTGCGCTGGGAAGGGTGGCCTGGGCCTGGGCATTCCCCTCTTACCCTCAATAGACATAAGAAGGGCTGTTTCTTCGCCGCAGACAAAAGCTCCGGCACCTTCTTTAACCTTAAGATCAAAGTTAAAGTCCGCCCCTAAAATATTATTACCCAGGAAGTTTTTCTCTTTAGCCTGCTCGATGGCCAGCTTAAGCCTTTTCACTGCCAGGGGATATTCGGCACGACAGTAAATATAGCCTTCATCGGCCCCTACAGCGTAACCGGCAATGGCCATTCCTTCTAAAACAGAATGGGGATCTCCCTCCAGAATGCTCCGGTCCATAAAGGCACCCGGGTCACCTTCGTCAGCATTACAAACAATATACTTTTTATCTCCCTCCGCCTTCATGGTAAACTCCCATTTTAGTCCTGAGGGAAAGCCTCCGCCACCTCGACCGCGCAGGCCAGACTTTTTAACCTCTTCCACCACTTCTTCCGGTTTCATGGTAGTTATAACTTTTTTAAGGGCCTCATATCCCTCCCGGGCCACATATTCATCAATAATTTCAGGATTAATGAATCCGCAGTTCCTCAAGCAAAGCCTGTTTTGCTTCTGGTAAAAGGGAAGTTCTTCAAAGAATACAGGAATGTCTTCATATTCTGCCGGAAGATCCCCTTCTCCAATTTTACCTAAAACAAAATCCCTGCTTATCTGATCCTTTACAATATGTTCCGTTACAACATTCCCCACTTCTTCAGGAGGAACCTTTCCATAAGTAATACGCGGCTGACCGGGCTTTTGAATATCTACCAAAACTTCATTTTCACATGCTCCAATACAACCCGTCTGGGTAAGCTCCGCATCTATATTATTCTCTGCCAGGGCTTTTTCAATAGCCTGGTATACATCCTGGCCCCCGGCAGCAATTCCGCATGTACCTAATCCCACTATGATTTTGGGCTTAGCTGTCATTTCCTTCCCCCCTCTGGTACTCATTTAAAATGTCTGGCACTCTATCGGGAGTCAATCTACCGTAAGTAGCCTCGTCAACCATCATTACAGGCGCCAAACCACAACATCCTACGCAGGCCACACTCTCATAGGTAAAGAGCATGTCTTCCGTAGTATCTCCTACTTCAACCTCCAATTCTTCCTCCAGTCTCATGGCAATCTTCGCAATACCTCTAACATGGCAGGCAGTACCCTGGCATACCCGGATAATATGCTCTCCCCTGGGCTTCAGGTGGAACTGGGAATAAAAAGTACACACTCCATAAATTTGACTGATGGGGGTGCGTAATCGTCTGGCCAGGTGCTCCAGGGCCGGGCGGGGAAGATATCCAAATTCATGCTGTATTTCCTGTAACATTGGAATCAATGCTCCCTTTTGGGTCTTCCAATTCTCATAGATTTTATCTACTGCTGCATAATTAAAATCATTTTCTTCTATCATTTTTAAACCTCCTTCTTTAAATATTTAAAATAGAAAAACACAAAATCCTATTTATAATTCTCCTTTTAATCTTCATAATCCTGCCTACAGGGCGAAAAAACTCCCTGGCAAGTAAGCCCTTCTTTTATTACCCTATTATTACCCTATCACCCCTTTCTCTAAATTTTCGTTTCTACAAGCTCGTACTTTCTGGTCCCCAATCCAATTTCCTCGGCGTAATTTAGTTGTACTGTATGATCAATATTGCTTCGTATCCCCCAAAACTTGTCCTGGCCGGGAGAATAGTTTTGAGCCAGCTTTGTTTCCACCAGTCCTGTCTGACGATTAACCAGGTCCAGGGAAGCCTGGTCAATAGCCACGGGGTCGAAAGAAGCTAAAATCCCCACATCAGGAACAATAGGTGCATCGCTCCAGGCATGGCAGTCACAATCGGGAGTTACATTTATCACAAAATTTATATAAGCTACCCCTTTTTCCTTAGTCTTAACTGCTCCCAGGGCAAATTCTACCATTCTTTCCTGTAATTCCGAGGTTTCGCTCTTGAATTGAACCTTTATGGCTTCATACAGGCAGGAAGCGGTACATTCTCCACAACCAACACACTCTTCATAATTAATTACTGCCTTTTTTTCTTCATCCAGGCGGATAGCCTCTGTGGGACACCATTTAATACAGGCTTTACAACCTTTACATTTTTCCCTGTCTAACTTGGGCTTTAAGGGAGAATGCATCATCTGCTTACCTCCCCGGTTGGCACATCCCATTCCCAGGTTTTTTAGAGCTCCTCCAAAACCCGTAGCCAGGTGGCCTTTAAAATGGCTGAGAACTATCATGTTAGGAGCACTTATAATATCGCTGGCAATTTTTACAGATTTAAAATGTTTCTGATTAATTTCCACTTCTTCAAAACTATGGCCATATAAGCCGTCCGCAATAACAAGAGGTGCATTTACTGTAGCATAAGAAAAACCATTCTCCAGGGCTGTCTGCAGGTGGTCCCTGCTGTTAGCCCTGCTCCCCAGGTAAAGGGTGTTGGTATCTGTAAGGAAAGGCTTTCCCTTAGCTTCCTTAATTTTTTCTACTACCTGTCTTACCAGTACAGGATGGATATAGCCCAGGTTGCCCTTTTCTCCAAAGTGAATTTTAACAGCCACCAGTTCATCTTCTTGACAAAATGAAGAAATATCAGCCATACTGAAGAGATATCGAATTCTCTTGGATAGACTGTCCTTCTGAGACCTGGCCCTCATATCGGTAAAAAAAACTTTGCTGGCCATTTTGTACCTCCTTCCAGCACAATATTTCATCAATAAGATTAATTCTACAAAAAACATTCTAATCCTCTGTTAGAAAATAGATATAGGGGGTAAGAGAATAAAAAATACACCTTCTTATAACCAAAAAAGGTGTATTTTTTTATGTCTATTTTTAGTACCCTTATATTAATAGGCCCGGGAAAAGTAAACAGTTTCCCTGGCCTCCTGGCCGCAGCAGATGCAATGACCTTCTCCCTTTCCTTCCTCTCCCAGGGGTATACAGCGTATGGTAGCTTTGCTTTCATCTTTTATCCTTTCCTCACACTCATCTCCACCGCACCAGCCAGTTTTAATTAATCCCCTCTTCTCTTCCATTATATTTTTAAACTCCTGGTAATTATCGCAGTAACGGGTATTTTCATTTCTAAAGTCCAGGGCCTGCTGGAACATGTTATCCTGTATCTGGGCTAAAAGGGATTCCAGGGTTTCCCCCAAATCTTCTTCCTTCACAAAGATTTTTTCCCCCGTGTCCCGTCTTACCAGGACCACATGGCCCTTTTCCAGGTCCTTGGGACCAATCTCCATGCGCAGGGGCACCCCCTTCATCTCCCATTCATTAAATTTCCAGCCGGGAGAATAATCCCGTTCATCTATTTCCATACGAATTTTGTCCCTGTACCTGTCCATAATTTCCCGGGCTTTAGGCAAAACCTGCTCCCGGGTCTTCTTGGGCATGATGGGAACAACAATGACCTGGACAGGAGCCACTACCGGGGGCAGCCTTAATCCCCGGTCATCTCCATGGACCATAATTATAGCTCCAATAAGGCGGGTAGAAACCCCCCAGGAAGACTGCCATACATATTTAAGCTGATCATCCTGGTCCAGAAAAGTTATATCAAAAACTTTGGCAAAATGCTGGCCCAGGTTATGGGAAGTTCCTGCCTGAAGAGCCCGTCCATCCCCCATNAGGGCTTCTATGGTATAGGTTTTTAAGGCTCCGGCAAACTTTTCCCTTTCCGTTTTCCTGCCTCTGATTACAGGNATTGCCAGGTCATTCTCCACAAAATCTCGATAAACTTCCAGCATTTTAAGGGTTTCCTCCTGGGCCTCTTCTTCCGTCCGGTGGGCCGTATGCCCCTCCTGCCATAAGAATTCTGAGGTGCGCAAAAAGGGACGGGTAGTTTTTTCCCAGCGGACCACGTTACACCACTGGTTTATTAACACGGGAAGATCCCGGTAAGATTGAATCCATTTAGCATACATGCTACAGATAATAGTTTCAGAAGTAGGCCGTACCACCAGCCTTTCGGTAAGTTTCTCACTGCCTCCCTGGGTTACCCAGGCTACTTCAGGAGCAAAGCCTTCTACATGATCCGCCTCCTTTTGAAGGAGACTTTCCGGAATAAACAGGGGAAAATAAGCATTCTTATGGCCCGTATCTTTAATCCGCTTATCCAGACGGGATTGCATGTTTTCCCACAGAGTATACCCGTAAGGCCTGATGACCATACAACCTTTTACAGGAGCATAATCTACCATCTCAGTTTTTAAAATGACATCTACATACCACTGGGAGTAGTCCTCTTCCCGGGAGGTAATCTCCTTTACAAAATCCTTTTCCTTTTTAGACAAGTTAATTCCCCCTATCTTTTCCCTAAACCTGGTTACTAATATTTATTTAAAAAGTTCTGTACTCAAATAGCGTTCCCCTGTGTCGGGAGCAATGACCACTACTCTCGATCCCGCCGCTAGCCTGGAAGCCGTCTTGAATGCTCCTGCCAGGGCTGCCCCCGATGAAATCCCCAGAAGGATCCCCTCTTCCCGAGCCAGGCGCCGGGAAATCTCCATGGCCTCCTCCTCTTCAACTGTCAAGACCTCATCAATGACTTTTCGGTTAAGAACAGAAGGAATAAATCCTGCTCCAATTCCCTGGATCTTATGGGAGCCTCCAGGGGACCTACCTGAAAGGACCGCAGAAGCAGCAGGCTCTACGGCAAAGACCTTTATTCCAGGCAGCTTCTTTTTTAACACTTCCCCTACCCCTGTTATCGTTCCTCCCGTGCCTACTCCTGCCACCAGAGCAGATATCTCTCCCTCCGTTTGCTCCAATATTTCCTGGGCGGTAGTTTCCTGGTGGGCCTGGGGGTTCGCCGGGTTGGCAAACTGTTGAGGAACAAAATAATGGGGTTTTTCCTTTAATATTTCCTGGGTTTTATCAAGGGCTCCCTTCATGCCTTTATCTCCAGGAGTTAGAATAAATTCTGCTCCGTATGCTTTAAGAAGGGTGCGCCTTTCCTGGCTCATAGTTTCAGGCATAACCAGGATAAGTTTGTAGCCCCTGGCAGCAGCTACCATAGCCAGGCCTATTCCCGTGTTTCCACTGGTAGGTTCCATAATAACGGAACCAGGCTTTAAAATTCCCCTTTCCTCCGCCTCTCTAACCATCCTCAAGGCAATTCTATCTTTAACACTGCCTGCTGGATTAAAATACTCCAGCTTCAATAATACTTCCAGGTGGTTAGGGGGAACGACCTTCTTAACCTTTACCATAGGGGTACTGCCAATAAGCTCTAATATATTTTCGGCAACTTTCATCAATTTACCTCCAATTATAGCTTTTTCTTTTTAAAAAAGATTTTTATCCTGCTCTTAGATAGTTTTTCCAAATGATTACACTTTTATCAATTAAATAAATCCTCGAAACCTGTTGAGTTAGCTGTTATAATAAAAGAAATAAGATTCGGAAGGGAATAAATATTTTCCTATCTTATCCTGAACTGGAGGAATTAAATTAACATGAATAAAAAAATCTTATTAGTATTTATTCTATCCCTGGCAATCATCCTTTCCCTTTGGGCAGGCTGCACCTCCTCACCCTCTACCTCCCCTACCCCGAAACCCTCACCGGAAGATACCGGGTCGGATATAGAGAAAGAATCCCCGGAAGCCCTGAAAGATCCGGAGGCGGAAGATGAGAAACAAAATGAAAAGGAAGAAGAAAGGGAAGATAAAGACCCTCCCTACCTAACCCAGGAAGAACTTGAGAAAATCCAGCCCAATGAATTAGGGGAAATAATGATCCTTATGTATCACGAAATCGGTGACCGGGAAGATACCTGGGAACGTCACTATGATAATTTTAAAAAAGACCTGGAACGCCTTTACGAAAAAGGTTATCGCCCCATTAACCTTAACGATCTTATAGATAATAATATAGACATTGAAGCAGGGCATACCCCTGTCGTGCTGACCTTTGACGATTCAACCGCAGGGCAATTCCGGTACCTGGAAGAAAAGGAAGAGTTAATTATAGATCCCCACTGTGCTGTAGGTATAATGAAAGATTTCAACGAGAAAAACCCCGATTTTGAAATGAAGGGAACCTTTTATACCATTTATTCTGCTCCCCCCTTCCGCCAGGGAAACCTGGTTCAGGAGAAAATGGATTTTATAATAGACAAGGGAATGGAAATTGGCAATCATACTTACAACCACGTTAACCTGGCATCTGCCGATACCAAAACCATGGAAAAAGAATTGGCCCGTCACGTGAAAAAAACCAGGGAGTACCTCCCCGGTTACCAGGTAAGGAGCCTTGCCCTTCCTTACGGCGGAATTCCTTCTGCCCCGGAAGAACCCTACCTGTATTCGGGAGAATACCAGGGTACTTCCTATAAAAATGAAGCAATCCTTCTGGTAGGCAGCAATCCAGCTCCTTCTCCCCATCACAAAAATTTTAACTTGAACAGGCTTCCCCGGATAAGGGGTTCCCAGGAGCAGTTAGACCAGTGGTTCGATTATTTTGAAAGATATCCTGAACGAAGATATGTAAGCGATGGCAACCCGGATACGGTAACCATCCCCGAAAACTTAAAAGAAAACCTGAAGGAAGAAAATATAAAGGAAAAAGAAATCCGCACTTATTCCCTTACTGGATCAGATTAGTCTATTTTTCTGAATAAATTATGGAACAGGCATGGAAGTCCTCCTGGAAGAGTTCCTTTAAACGTTCCATGACTTCTTCTTCCTTAATTTCCAGGAGCACCTCCACATAATCAAAAAAGTTTATGCCCCGGAAATAATATGCCAGGAAATTATTTGCTATGAATTCCAGGGAGTTAAAATTCCGGAGAAACTCCCCAAGGATCCTGCGCTGCTGCCTTTTAAAATCTTCCCCATCTATACCTTTCTCCTGGTATTCTTTAATGCCCGTAAGAAGGGAAGAATAAAGTCTATCAGGGTCAGGGGTTTCACCCCCCATAATTACATAGCTATAATCCTTCTCCGCTACAAAGGAGGCTCCAAAGCTTTCATTTATGAGTCCCTCTTCATAAAGCCTGTCGTAAAGCTCTGAAGACCTTCCCAGAATAATTTCCAGCAAAAGATCAGTAACCAGCTCTTTCTTAAATAGTTTTCTGCCGGCAAAACCCACCTCCCTGTCCTTAAATCCCAGGTTTAGGAGATGTTGTGACACTTCCATTTTATCCTTAACAATTCTTTCCTTTACCTGGAGAGGTTCTTCCGGGTAAATCCTTTCTATTTCTCCCATAAAAGAATAATTTTTTTCCTCCAGGTTTTTTACTACCCTTTCTTTTATCTTTTCCGGGTCCAGGTCACCTACTACAAAGAGGGCCATATTGCTGGGATGATAAAAGGTTTCGTAACATTTATATAAAATATTTTTATCAATCATATTAATACTCTCCACCGTTCCGGCAATATCCTTGCGAACAGGGTGAAGATTATAAAGGGCTCCTAAAAGGTTAAAAAACAGCCTCCAGTTGGGATTATCCTGGTACATGAGTATTTCTTGTTCAATGATTCCCTTTTCTTTTTCTACCGATTCTTCATTAAAAAAAGGATTCTGCACAAAGTCTATAAGGAGGTCAAAGCACTCTTCAAAGTTATCTGCCGTAGAAAAAAGGTAGTTGGTCATGGTGAAATTAGTATAGGCATTTGCTGAAGCCCCCAGGCGGGAAAATTCATCAAAAACATTTCCCCTTTCCTCCTCAAAAAGTTTGTGCTCTAAAAAATGAGCTACCCCATCAGGTACTTCCAGGTTCTTTTCTTCTCCTCCTCTTAACTTAAACTTACTATCTATTGAGCCAAATTTTGTGGCAAAGCTTGCGTACTTTTTGTTGTAACCTTTTTTGGGAAGGATGAAAAGTTCCAGGCCAGGATAAAGGGTATATGCAAAAACCTTTTCCTTCAGGATGTCATTTTCAACTTGTCGATGGGCAATTATAGTCACTGGAATACCTCCTGCTAATATTTATCCTTTATTTCGTAAGAAATAAATGGTATCAAGTTTAATCTTTTCAGCAACCCGGACCACATCTTCCCGGGTCACCCCCTTTAACTGCTCAATTATTTCTTGAATGCTTTCCTGTCTTCCACCGATTATGCCCCCTAAATGCCTGTTAATTATCTGGTAAGGATTATCTTCTGAAACTCTCACCTGGTTTATTAATCCAACCCGGGTGCTTTCAAGTTCATAGGAGGTTATATCCCCTTCTTTTAAGGAACTTACCTGTTCCTGGATAATCTTCAAGGCCTTATCATAATTATTAATCTCGATACCAGAGGCAATTAACATTATCCCTTTATTCCTTTCCAGCCGGGAATTGGCATAATAAGCCAGGCTGGCCTTTTCCCTTACATTTTGAAAAAGCTTGGAGTGGGGAAATGCTCCCAGTATACCGTTATAAAACAGGAGGGGATAGAAATCATCATCGGTAACTGCTGTGTTGGTACGATAACCCAGGGTCAATTTACCCTGGCTTACCTCCAACCGCTCCTCCACATAGCGGGGCTCTTGTACCTCCCTGTATATCTGAGTAGGGTCAATTTCCCAGAGATCTTCCCGTTTAAAGTCAAAGGCTTTTTCTATGAGGGGTAAAATCTCCTGGGCATCAATCTTTCCTAAAACAAAAACATCCATGGGAGCCCGGGCTAAAACATCTTGATAATACTCGTAAAGGTTTTGAGAATTGATTTTTTCCAGGTCCTCAAGTTGCCCCAGGCGGTAAACACCATACTTCTCTTCCCGGCACATTTCCTGGATACAACGCTCCAGGGCATAAGAAACTTTATCATTTATTAACCCTTCAATCCTGTTTTTAAGGAGTTCCTTTTCCCTCTTTACGTAAGATTCTTTAAACCTTCCCTCTTCTAAAAGGGGGTTGGACAATACTTCCTTCAAAACCTCCAGCCCTTTTTCTTCCAGGTTTTCTTCTCCCGGGACAAAAAGAGGATTTACTATCTCTAACATAAATTGGAGGACATGCCTTTCCCCCCTCTTCACAATATCAGTTAGTATATCTGCCCCGTATAATTCTTCCATTGCTTTTGCCAGTTCCCTGGTGGTAGGCCATTTTCCTGTACCCCTCTCCAGTACATAAGGCAATAAAGCCGTGGGGGCAGCAAGCTCCCTGCGTAAATTCTGGTGAAGAAACACTGAAAAGACCAGAGTCTTAAATTTTTCTGTAGGATAAAGATGAAATCTTATACCATTGGGTAAATTATAAGTTTTGAAATTAGTCAATAACAATCCGGCCTTCGTTATAAAGCCGGGCACCTCCCTTCCTTAAATAAATATTCCCTATTAAAGCATTCATTTCCTGCCCTTCTTATAAAATCAAGACATTTATTAGATTTACTTCTTCTTCAATGCTCCCGGGATTCAACCCTTTCTTCTAAAGCTAAAAGAAGTAAAGGAATGCCTCCATATAACAGTACCGTTGCTCCTGCCACTACACCCGAATCATTTAAGAGAATGGCTGCTATGCTGCCTGCGATAATTCCTGCAAAACCCCGGTATAGCTTTTCATATTTTTCCTTTATTTTACGCAGCAACCCGGGAGGGTGATAATATAAAAACCCCTTTAAAGCCAGGAAAAGAACCAGAATTCTGCTCCACAGAGAATATCGAAAGAGCTTGGCATTCATAGCAGCTTTTCTGTGAATAATATTCATTGCTTCTTCCCCTCCCTCCAACCTTATCAGCCACATGGCCCTTCCTACATGAGATACCATTTCCCCTTCTCCCTTAAAATTCAAAAATATAAGGGCTGCAAAAAACAATATTCCTGCCCCGGTAATTCCTGCCCATATCTTTTTATCCTTAATACTTTTACCTTCCAGGCCTAAATAGGTAACAGTAAAAGCCACCAGGGCTGTTAATGATCCTCCAAAATTTGCTCCCCAGGCGGGAGATATAAAAAGGTAAGTTATAAAAACAAAAGAAAGGGGAATTAAAATGAAAATTTTAGTTTTCGTTCCCATCATCTTCTGATAAAGAGTAGCGGCAAAAAGAACTGATGCCCTATTAAAATTCCCATATATTCATTTCCAATTCCATAAAACCTGGCACCACTTACAGGGTCATAACCCATAACAGAGTTTTTCATAAGATTTGCTCCTGTTAATATATCTACAACCAGGGCCAGGGAAATAACCCCTCCTACCCTTAAAAAAAGATCAACATTGCTGCTTCGATACAGGAATGCTGTGGTGAATATCAGGGTAAAAATGATAACGACTACAAAAGAAACAAATAGATTACCAGGGGGAAAAGCCCCATATATCAAAAAAGAAAGGGGAACCAGCATAAGAAAAACCATAGGTAACCGTAAATACTTGTAAAAATTGAAATTAAAGATAAGACCTCCTACTGCTGCCAGGACCAGAACTATCTGGGCCAAAATATAAGCTTTAATAAGGGAAGGCCTCTGCTGATGGACTCTGCTGATCTGTTCATTAAGGCTTAATAAGTAAGAAAAACCATTATTATCCTTGGAAGCTATTTCTACAGGATCCCCATAAAGATAGGAGGGTGGGCTTAACCCTAATAAATCCAATATCGTTGGAGCAATATCAATACTGGCCACCAAACCGGGGCGCATAGTAGTCCCTGAGGACAACAAACCTGAGGGTTCCTCCTGCCCCTGATACAGGGCTAAAAGGGAAATCTGGTCTCCTCCAGGAGTTACAATCCCCTGGGGATTTGGAGTAAAAAAAAGAAGGACCCTTTCCTCTCCCAGCAGGGGCACAATCTTTTCTAAAAACAGTCCCAGGTTTTCTAACTGTATGTTAAAAAAAGCCTGGGCTTTTTCCGGTGACAGCATGGGCATACTTTCCCTTAGGCGAAAAGTATCACCCCAGTCTATTACTATTACCTGGCTTTTATCCAGCAAAATTAAAAATTCATCCCAAATTTTTTCTACATCCATCATAAGTCCAGAGGGATATTCTTCTCCTGATCTTAGAATTTCCTTTCCCCCTTTTCCATAATCTATTATTCCATGCTTATCCATAATCAGGGTAGAAGCCAGGCGATTGTATTCTTCACCATCCCCATTTCCCAGAAGGGCAGTTTTCATCCCCTCTTCTCTTATCAAAGTTCCCAGGGTCCCCGGCACAGCCCGGTGATTAAGGGATTTGTTTACTTCTATCAGGTTATTTATCCCCAGGTGGACCATATGCCCCCGGGGTATTCTTCCTGTATAACGCCTGTAAAGTGCCTCCGCCGGGTAACCCTCCTTCTTTTCCTCTATATTTAATGCCAGGCCTCCCTTATTTGTACCTAAAGCCCTGGCTCCAGCACCAATGGTTACATATGCATTTACACTGTTTAATCCTCCTGCGGTCCCTGTATTCATTAAAGCCAGGGAGCTATTATCCATTAAATCTCTTATGGCTGGATATTTTTTCTGGGCATATTCCCATTCTTCCAGGGATAAACCATCTACTACCAACATTATAACCTGTCTATCTGCCTCCTTATTAATGCTTCCCATTCCTGTCCGGGGAATAAATATGGCCCACAGTATTAAAAAAACTGAAGAAAAAAATATTATTGCCTTTACAATATTTGTTTTATTATTCTTTTCACCCTTATATTCCTGCCAGCAGTTTTTCATAAAGGGCTCTGGTCCTTTCTACCATTATTTCCAGGCCAAAATTTTCTTTGACCATTTTCTGGCCCTTTAGAGCCAGGGAACTTCTTAACTTAAAATCTTTATTTAACCTTTCAATGCCTTCCGCCAAAGGCAAGGGTTGGGCGGGAGGCACCAGGTAGCCTGTTACTCCATGAACTACTATTTCGGGAATCCCCCCTGTTTTAGTAGCCACTACAGGCCTCCTGGCCGCCAGGGCTTCCAGAAGGGTTATGGAAAGACCTTCATGCCGGGAAGGAAGAACAAAAATATCCAGGGAGGAAAGATAGCCCGGCATATCCTCCACATGCCCCAGAAAAAACACATTCTCCTTTAACCCCAGCTTTACAGCCTGCTTCTCCAGCTTTTCCCGAAGGGGGCCTTCTCCTGCTATAAAAAACTTTATTCTTTTATTATTTTTTTGCTGCAGCACCAGTTTGGCAGCCTCCAAAAAATCTTCTATACCCTTTTGAGGAGCCAGGCGGGCTGCTGTTCCTACCAGAATTTCAGATTTTAATAACCTCTCCTGAACATTACCATAATCTGAATAATTTATACCATTATATATATTTACCACTTTCCTCTCCTCTATCGCCAGGTTATTCAATAAATCCTTCCGTAAGGCCTGGGAAACAGTAACTATAATGTCCGTTTTCCTGCTCAATATTTTCTCTACACTGGTAAAGCAAAAAGAAGGCAGTATACTCTCCTGCTGATAATCCCGATAATTATGTAAGGTTAAAACAACAGGTATATCTCTGCATAAAAGAGAGGCTAACCTCCCAACAAATCCTGCCTTATAACCATGGAGGTGAAGTAAGTCCACTTTATCTTTTTCAAGAGTCTTTGCTAAATTAAGCACATTTTTAAAATCACTCCAGGGAGAAATGTCGCCTTTAAGCTCGAAAGAAATAACCTGGATTCCCCTTTTTTCAAGAACCTTTGCTAAATTCGTCCCGGAGGGGCAGGCTATAATCACCTGATAATAAGGGCACAATTTCTCTGACAATAGTTTTACATGCTCTTTAATTCCTCCCTCCACAGGCCTTAAAACATGAAGAATCCTTTTTTTCAACTTTAAAATTCTCCTCAACAATTCCACATTTTATGACATTATTATGCCCAATAAACACAAAAAAAAAGCGGGGCCTCCCGCTTTTTAATAATTTGCCATTAATTGCTGAACTGATTACTGAACATATCCTGGTAAAAATAAGGCTATTTGAGGAAAAACCACCAGTAAGGCTATGCAAACAAAAATGGCCAGAAGAAAAGGCCAGGCACCCTTAAAAATGGTCATAACAGGTGTTTCTTTATCCACCCCGGCTACGACATATACGTTAGCCCCTACGGGAGGTGTAATCACTCCCATACCCAGGGCAAGAACTATTATTACTCCAAACCAGATGGGGTCAAATCCCAGTTGGATAGCCACCGGGTAAAAAATGGGTACCGTAAGTAAAATCAGGGCCAAAGCATCAATAAAAAGTCCCAGAATTAAGTAAATTAACAAAATTACTACCAGTATAGCTACAGGAGGGAAAGGTAGGGCTACCGCCCATTGGGCTAATGCTGTAGGAAGGCCCGTTACAGCCAGGAACCTCCCATATATAACAGCTCCGGCCACCAAAAACATTATCATGGCAGATAAACGAACCGAATCCCTCATAGAGTCCATGAGGCCGTTTAAACTAAGCTGCCTCCTGAATAAAGCCACAATTAAGGTAGCAAAAGCACCAACTCCGCCTGCTTCCGTGGGAGTAAATATACCGTAAAAAAGCCCTCCAATAACGGCTATAAAAATAAGGATAACTTCCACTCCCCCGCCCAAAACCGCCTTTACTTTATCTAATAGTTTAACCTTCGGTCCTGCCGGAGCCAGCTCCGGGTTAAAGACAGCCTGGACATAAACAACAATCATAAAAACAATCATCAAAAGGATTCCCGGGAAAATACCTGCCAGAAACAGCTGGCGTATAGATTCTCCGGTAGCTATTCCATAAAGAATAAAAATTACGCTGGGAGGAATCATAACTCCCAAAATGGCTGAAGCAGCTATGGTTGCCGTGGATAGGGAGCGGTCATAATTATACCTGTTCATCTCAGGCAAAGCTACAGCACTCATGGTAGCAGCTGTGGCTGTGGTTGACCCACAAATGGCTCCAAAGGCAGTACAGGCTCCTATGGTAGCCAGGGCCAAGCCCGCCGGTAAACTACCCATTACTTTGTAAGTGGCATCATATATCCTCCGGCTTATACCTGCATGAAAGGCAATATAGCCCATCCATACAAAAAGGGGTATTACAATGAAAGAATAATTAGCAAAAGTGTAGTACATGGCACTAACGGCTACAGAAAGGGCCGCTTTGGTGGAAACCTGGTAAGCATATCCCGTTATACCTACCACAATCATTATGTACGCTACAGGCATCCTGGCAAAAAGCAATATAAATACAACTAAAATNGATAAAAGACCTACTTCAATTGCTGTCATTTATTATCCCTGCCTTTTAAAAGAACAATTCCTCGAATAGCTTCTAAAATATCTCTTAGAAGAACCAGGGCCAACATCAAAAATCCAAAAGCCACCACATATATAAAAGGATAAAGGGGTATTAAAAGGTGACCGGTAGTATAACCTCTTTGCATCATGCTGGTAGCATAAGAAGCCATTTCCCAGGCTAAAAGACTGGCAAAAAAGAAAGATATGGCGCTAACCACTAATTCCACCACCGCCTCTTTTAATTCTGGCAGTTTATCCACCAGAATTCCTACCGCTATATGACCTTTATCCACGGCACAATAAGCTACTCCCAGGGAAAGAAGCAAAGCTCCCATAATTTCAACCACTTCCACGGTTCCTGGTAAAGGCTTCCATACTTCACGTAGAATAATATTTGCTACAATAATCAACATGGCTGCGGCCAGGGCAACCTGCCCTACCCTGGCCGTCCATGCAGTAAGAGTTTTAACAAAACCATTGATAAAATCCATTATATGTTTCCTCCTTAACTACCCTTACCTTATCTTTCAATTAATAGTCTCCGTGCTCCTGGGTAAACTTTTCATCCAGCTCCCGAACAGTTTCTACTATTTCTTCCCCGGGTAGTCCTTCTGCTTCTTTTTGCTGGATCCAGTTTTCTACCACGGGTTCAATTTCTTCTAACCACCTTTCCTCCTCGGAAGGTGAAAGCTCTATAACCTCAAGACCATGTTCTTCAACCCCAAATTCCTGGCCAGCCAGGGTATGGTCTGTCCTGAGCCTTCCATATTCCATAACATACTCTTCACTTACCTCTTCAATAATATCTTGAATGTCAGGAGGCAGAGAATTCCAGGTATCCAGGTTCATAACTTTCATAAAAACGATATTGTATAGGAAAGGAGTTTTGGTGATATAATCCACAACTTCCGCCAGCCTGAATCCCTTTAAAGTATCTGTAGGGGCCAGAATACCTTCTACAATCCCTGAGTCAAGGGCAATGTAAGAATCTGACATAGGCATGGATACGGGAGTAAATCCTAATCTCTCCATGGGGGGCACCGTTCCTCCTACGGCCCTTACTTCCATACCCTGTATATCTTCCAGGGTCTCCACAGGCCTGGTGGACATTACATCGCCGGGGCCGGTAGCCCAAAACATCAATACTTTAACGTCGTCATATTCTTCCATTAATCCTTTTTCTTTAAGAACTTTGTAACCTTCATGCATGGTCAGTGATGCCGCCAGAGCATTAGGATTATTTAAACCTGGTAGTTCAAAAGCTGCGGTAACAGGAAACATTCCTGCCGTATATGCGGGACAGGTAGTCCCCAGATCAGCAACCCCGGTAGAAACGCCTTCATAAATTTCACTTGCACCCAGTAAAACTTCTCCAGCCTGCATAACAAATCTTACCCTGCCATCCGTTCTTTCTTCTATTTCGTCCATCCAGGCCTGGTGCCCCTCATCCACCTGGAAATCTGTTCCCGGCCAAAAGGTGGCAAACTGTAATTCAATGGTATCATCTTCCGCTCCACAGCCCGCTAACATAGAAAGGGGAAGCATCGCCAGTAATATAACAAGAAAATAAACAAAAAACCTGAGTTTCATTTTATTAATTGACCCTCCTTAATAATATTTTAAAAATTAAAAAGCACCTCCTAAATGCTTCTTGCGGAGGTGTTATTAGCAAAAAATATTTCCGGATAAGCCTTTAATTGTTTATAAGTAAAATAATTAAAAAGCCCTATCCCATAAATTTAGGGGATATCAAAACTATTGTAAATGAAAAAAATCACTTACAAGCTTGAAATAAAATGCGGATAAAAATACCTCCGCTGGCATTACCGCTTCATTACCTTACTTAAAAGAGTATAATCCAATGCAATATTTACCCTTTTCTTTTTCAGGTAATAAACCGGGTGCTGATAAGAACTCCATGGTAATGAAACTCCTCCCAGCTGACCGGATGCTGCATAAGGACCCTTTGGAATTAGTTCCAGTCCCCTTGCCCAATCCAGGTTTACCTTTTTTAGGCTTTATCCCGAAAAAGCGTTTTTTGTCCCAGCATAAATGGGCCAAAAAATACCAGAATATTCGATTTTAAGCTTTTAAACCTGAATACCCCCTTAAAAACAAATCATTAGCAAAGATTGTCCCCATATCTTGAGATCTTTGATAATGATTAACAAATACTATTCAACAAAAAACCACATATTCCTCTTTTTCTTAAAAATTAATTAAAGAATATATTTTCATAAACGCCGTTTTGAAGGTTGTTTGACTAAAGGGCCATTAAATGGTATCATATTGTTACTAAAAAGCGCCCGTAGTGAAGTGGATATCACGCAGGCCTCCGGAGCCTGAAGTCGGGGTTCGAATCCCTGCGGGCGCACCACTATTGTTATTAACAGGTGGTTCACTTACGTATTACATACAGAAGGAGTGGGTTATTAAATGTCTGAAGGTTTATTTGAAAAACTAAAAGAGAACGTGCTGCAAGGAAGAATGGAAAAAGAAGACGAAGGTATAGAAGAAGGCTATGAAGGTCAACCGGGTGTTAAAGAGTTGACGGAAGAAGCCCTGGAAAAAGGTATCTCCACTGCGGATATACTTGAAGCCATAAATGAAGGCATGCTATCAGTAGGTGAAAAATTTGAAAAAGGCGAATACTTTATACCTGATATGTTGGCTGCTTCAGAAGCCGTTGGAGCTGCCATGGAAGTTCTTGAACCTCAAATGATAAAGGAAAAGGAACAATCAAAGGGTAAAGTAATTATGGCTACCGTGGAAGGAGATATCCACGATATTGGCAAAAACCTGGTTACCATTATGCTTAAAGGAGCCGGCTACCAGGTGAAGGATTTGGGAACCAGTGTTAGTTCTGACCGCATAATAGAAGAGGTGGAAAAGGAAAAACCTCAAGTTGTTGGTTTCTCCGCTCTTCTGGATACTACTATGGCAGAAATGGGCAAAAACATAGAAGCTTTAAAAGAAAAGGGCCTTAGAGATGATGTTAAAGTCATAATTGGAGGAGCTCCAACCTCCGATCCCTTTGCTGAAAAAATTGGAGCCGATGGTTACGGTAAGGATGCCTTTGCTGCTGTTGAACTTGTTAAAAAACTTCTTGCCTAAAAATTTATATGTTCCTATTAAACAGCCTTTCAAAAGGCTGTTTTTTTGTGCCTGCTGGTATCCCTAATATATTAAAATGGATTCAAGTGTTTTATATCCTGGAACTAAGGTTATTAGGAAAAAGTAAAAGGATTTTAAGAATAATTATCGAACTAACTTATTTAAAATGGAGGTATTAAAGAAATGAAAAAACATAGAGTTTTATTTTTGCCTGATAACAAAGAGATAAAAATAGCTGAAGGAAAAACTTTGCTGGAGGCAGCCCGGAAACTGGGGATTGAAATTCAGTCCATTTGTGGAGGGATAGGAGCCTGCGGTAAGTGCCTCATTCAGGTTAGAGAAGGAGAATACTCCTCATACGACCTGAATTCCAGGCCGGAGCATCTTTCTACTATTCAAAGCATGGAAGAAGAACATATGTCACCAAAAGAAATTAAAACCAATTACCGGTTAGCATGTATGGCTGGTGTCTATGGAGATGTGGTTGTACATATACCTGAAAGCAGTCGCCTTTATAAGCATGTTATCCTGGAATCAGGAAGAGAGCGGGATATTATCGTGAACCCTTCCATCCAGTCCTTTTATGTAGAGCTTTCTCCCCCCAGTCTCCAGGATCAGAGGGGAGACCTGGAAAGATTGGCTCAAAAGCTGCAGGATATCCACAAATTAAATGACCTGGAAGAAGATTACCAGGTCTTGCCAAAGCTGCCCTGCCGGGTAAGGAAGGATGGCTGGAAGGTTTCTGCTGTTATATGGGATGACAAAGAAATATGTGAACTCTATGGCGGTAAAAACCTTGACACCTATGGGATTGCCGTAGACCTGGGGACTACCACCATTGCGGCCTATCTCTGTGAGTTAAATACCGGTAACTGCCTTTCTGTAAAATCCACCCTGAACCCCCAGATAGATTACGGAGAAGATGTAATCACCCGCATTAATTACTGCATTAAAAACAGAAAAGGCACCAAACAACTTCATAAGGCTGCCATTAATGCTATTAATCAGTTAATTGAAGAACTTTGTGCAGAAACAAATATAAATAACAATAATATTCATGAAATGGTTGTAGCAGGAAACACCATTATGCACCACCTGTTTTTAAACATAAGCCCCGATCCTATAGGACATTCTCCCTTTCCTCCCGCCTTAAAAAAACCTTTAAACATTAAGGCCAGGGAGCTGGAACTTAAAATTAATCCCGGGGCCTATGTTTATCTCCCCCCCTTATTGTCGGGCTATATAGGAGCGGATAATATTGCTGTAATTATAGCAGAAGAACCTTATTTAAAAGAAGAAATGCATCTAATTATTGACCTGGGCACCAACGCCGAGGTTGTGGTAGGAAACAAAGAAAAGCTTCTTTGCACCTCCTCTCCTACGGGACCCGCCTTTGAAGGGGCCAATATATCCTTTGGCATGAGGGCAGCAGAGGGAGCCATAGAAAAAATTATTATAGATCCGGAAACCCTGGAACCCTCCCTTAGAATTATCGGAAGCGAAAAATGGTTCCCCGAAAGCAAAAAAATCCGCCCCAGGGGTTTAGCCGGTTCAGGAATCATAGACGGAGTGGCAGAACTTCGAAAGGCAGGCCTTATCGACTCCAGCGGAAGATTTAATTTTTCCAGGGAAAGTAAAAGGCTGTTTAAAGATGAAAAAGGCCACTCCCAATACGTCCTGGCCTGGGCCAAGGACACCAGCATAAAAAGGGATATTGTCATTAGTCAGCAAGATATCAGATCCGTTCAGCTGGCAAAAGCAGCTGTTTATGTAGGTGGGCGAATGCTTATGGAACAACTGGGGATTAAGGAAATAGACCGAATTATTCTGGCTGGAGCCTTTGGCAATTACATTGACAAGGAAAATGCTCTGGTTTTAGGCCTTTTCCCCGACTGTCCCCTGAATAGAATTGATTCTGTAGGCAATGCCTCGGGAGATGGAGCGCGTCTGGCACTGCTCAACAAAGATAAGCGAAAAGAAGCCGAAGAAATTGCCAGGGACATCCAGCACATAGAAAAATCTTCCGACCCCTATTTCCAGGAAGAATTTTTTCAGGCCCTGGCCATACCCCACGCTGAAGACCCCTTTCCTACGGTAGAAAAATTACTGCCAGAAAACAACAGAAAGGGAAAGTGAAGGGGTAAAACCCTTCCCTTTCCCTTTCAAAAACTTAATCCAGCTAATCATTTTTCCTGGAAGTAGGATCAGAAAACTCTAAAAATCTGGGCAGAAGGGAATTGAACTGGGAATGGGAGGAAAGATCCACATATTCTATTATATTGGAGATGGATTCAGCCCGTTTCAACTCCTTACGGGATAGAAGAACTAACTTTGCACCAGAACCGGCAGCATTTCCCACCACATTAATCTTATCTATCAAATCGGGTGGTAAAAGCCCTATAGTGCAAGCACTCTCAGGATTCAGGTAGCCTCCAAAGGTCCCTGCCAGGTATATTCCTTCCAGGTTTTCTGACTTTATTTTGTAGTTATCTAAAAGAATGTGGATACCCGTATAAAGGGCGGCTTTGGCCAGCTGCAACTCCCTTATATCTTTCTGGGTGATATAAATTGGCTTTCCATGAGAAGTTGAATCCTTGTCTACCACTAGAAAAGCATTGGTTTTCTTAATTTTTTTAATCCTTTGTTTTAAACTATCTTCGGTTAAATTATCTATTTCTTCAGCAGATAGAATTCTCCCACTCGGATTAACAATGCCCTTATTAAGTAATCCCGCCACAATATCTATTAAGCCGGAACCACATACTCCTTTAGGTTTAACATTTCCTACTACGGATAATTCAATATCCCCATCTTTGAATTTAACTCCCTCAATAGCCCCTTTGACCGCCCTCATGCCACAACTAATCTGGGGACCCTCAAAGGCAGGGCCGGCTGCCGCTGAACAGGCAGCCAGAACCTTTTCCCGGCTGCCCAGGATTATTTCTCCGTTTGTCCCAATGTCCAGAACCAGTTTAATTTTATCAGCTCGATCCAGTTCAGTATCCATTATAACTGAAATGGCATCAGCCCCGATAAAACCACAGGCAACAGGGATAAGAAAAACTATTCCCCCAGGGTTAATCTTAAGGCCCAGCTCCTTTCCCTTAAACTTTAATCCTTTATCTATTACCGGTGTGTTGGGATAATGGGCCAGACCTGAAGGATTGATACCTAAAAAAAAGTGATGCATAAAGGTGTTGCCGGTAATGGAAAGAATACATACATCCTCGGAAGAAACACCGGAATTTTCAACAGCTTTATCTATTAAATTATTTATTCCATCTATTATCATTTTATGAAGCTTTTCCAGGCTATTTTCCTCTTCCACATGGGTAACCCTTGAAATAATATCGCAACCATATTTAGTTTGGGGATTAAGCATCGAAACCACTTCCAGCTCCTGGCCCGAAACCAGGTCTATTAAATATCCGGCAAGGGTAGTGGTTCCAATATCAACCGCCATTCCCAGCATTTTCCCCCGGGTATCCCCTTTTTCTATATTCAAAATTTCTTTTCCATCTGTCAGAAGGGTAATTTTATCATCTGCCTCCTGTAATACCTGTTCCAGGCGGCGAAGGGAAGTAAGGTTTACCTCCAGCCTTTCCTTCAGGCCGGAAATTAAAAACTCGTAATGGGAGGGATAGTCCTTCAACTTAGATTTATCTATGTTTATACAACTTTTGTAAAGATGGGGATCCAGCTCTACCTCCCTGGAAGATCCTCTATAAAAAAACTTATGATCTGATTCACTTTCTTCTTCCATCACATCGATAACGCTGTCCTTATAAATCTTTGTTAAACAGGCCAGCCTGAAGCCCTCCTCTATTAAACCTTCTTCTATATTTGTTTTTTCCAGAAGGGTAGGAGGTTCTATTCCCTCTAAAATTTGCACAAAACACTTTTTGCACTTACCCTTCCCTCCACAGGGAAATTCAAAGCTTATCCCTGCTTTTTCTATAGCGTCTTTTATAGAAGTTCCGGAGTTTACCATTATTCTTTTTCTCAGGGGCTTAAAGGTGACACTAATATTAGTCATTGCCAGCTCCTTCCTTATTAGCAAAAGTATAATCCGGATCCAGGGGCATCTTTTTAAGGCGCACCGAATTTAAAACCACATTCAAAGAGCTAAAAGCCATAGCCGCCGCTCCAATGATAGGATGCAAGAGTCCAAAAAAGGCTACAGGTATAGCAATAGCGTTATAAAACCAGGCCCAAAAATAGTTTTGCCTTATTTTTTTAAAGGTTGCCCTGGAAAGCTTAATACTGGAAATCACCGAACTTAAATCTCCCCGCACCAGGGTGATATCCGCCGCTTCAATGGCCACATCCGTACCCGTTCCAATAGCAATCCCTACATTAGCCTGTTTCAGTGCCGGAGCATCATTTATGCCATCACCCACCATAGCCACCATTTCAAACTCCTCCTGCAGTTTCTTTATTTCCTCCACCTTTCCTTCAGGCAGCACTTCAGCCAATACCCTGCTTATCCCTACCTGCTCCCCTATAGCAGAAGCCGTTCTCCAGTTATCACCGGTAATCATTGCTGTTTTTAGACCCATTTTCTCAATTTCGGCCACGGCTAAACGGGCATCTTCTTTCAAGGTATCTGCCACGGCGATAATCCCCGCCAGCTTTTTGTCTACTGCCACTAAAACCGCTGTTTTGCCTTCTTTTTCCAGGCGCTCCAGTTCCTGATTCGTCTCAGCATACTCTACTCCTACTTCTTCCAAAAGACGACGATTCCCTACTAAAACTTTATTTTCTCCAAGGACCCCTTCCACTCCTTTTCCGGTAATAGAACGAAAATCCGTGGCTTCTATCATTTTTATTTTTTTCTCCCTGGCTTTTTCCACCAGAGCTGCTCCCAGGGGGTGCTCCGAAACAGCTTCAATACTGGCAGCCAATAACAATAGTTTTTCCTGGTCAAATCCCTTTGCCGGTAATATATCCGTTACCTGGGGGTGGCCCCGGGTAATGGTGCCCGTCTTATCAAAGGCAATCACCCTTACATCTTTCATAGTCTGTATAGCTTCACCGCTTCTTATCAAAACACCTTTTTCCGCTCCCAACCCGCTTCCAACCATCAAGGCAGTAGGAGTAGCCAGGCCCAGGGCACAGGGACAGGAAATAACCAGAACAGCCGTCGCTGCCAAAATGGCCAGGGTAAGAATTGGCGCCTGGGGAGTCGTCCAGGGAAGATTAGCCCATTCTACAATAGCCCGGTGAAAATCAGGAAAAACCAACCAGGAAGTAAAGGAACCAGCAGCAACCAGGAGGACAAAGGGGACAAAATAACTGGTTACTCTATCGGCAAATTCCTGTATGGGGACCTTTGACCCCTGGCATTCTTCCACCATTTTAATAACCTGGGAAAGGAAGGTGTCTTTACCTACCCGGGTAGCCTCCACTTTAAGGGCCCCCTGCTTGTTAAAGGTAGCACCTATCACCTCATCCCCCTCTCCCTTTTCTACGGGCAGTGATTCTCCCGTAGCCATAGATTCATCAACACTGCTGCTTCCTCCTACCACTCTTCCATCAGTAGGAATTTTCTCCCCCGGCCGCACCAGCATAATATGTCCCGGTTCCAGGTCTTCTACAGATATTTCCCTTTCCTCTCCATTAACCAAAATGCGAGCCTTTTTAGCTTCCAGGGCTAAGAGATTTTTTATGGCTTGGGAAGCTCTTCCCTTGGCTTTTGTTTCCAAAAAACGACCTACCAGGTGTAACGCCATTATAGAAGCAGCCATCTCAATAAAAGTAGTCAAAGGAAACCAGAAGCGTAAAAAACTTAACAGGTAGGGAAATAAAGAACCCAGGGTAACAAGGGTATCCATATTAGCGCTTAAATTTTTAAATGCCTTCCAGGTACCTTTATGGGTTTCCCAACCGGCAATAAAAATAGAAGGAAAAGCTAAAACAGCAGTAATAGTAAAGTAACCAGGAATGGGAAATATAAACATGTTTACCATCATAAGAATCATAATTAATCCGGCAAAAAAGGATGCCAACCACATACGACGGGCGGCCAGGTTTATCCTTTCTTCTTCCCTGTCTGCCTCTGACTTTTTGACTGCCGCATCCTTTTCTTCTATTTTTTCAGCCTGAAAGCCCGCCTGCTTTACCATATCTAGTAAATCATTAAGACCCACCTCTTTAACATTGTAACTAACCGTGGCCTTTTCAGCAGCAAAATTAACAGAAGCCTCCTCTACCCCGGTAGAAGCTTGAAGGCTTTTTTCCAGCCTGCGAGCACAGGAAGCACAAGTCATTCCTTCTATTTTTAAAACTGTCTTTCGGGGCTTTTCCCCTTCTTCCAGTACCTGCTCCCCCTGGAACCCAACCTCTGCAATTTTTTCCATCAGGTGCTGGTCCGAGACAATACCTTCCTCATATTCTACATAAGCTTTTTCCAGGGGAAAATTAACTGAAGCTTTATGAACTCCTTCTATTTCCTGTAAAGCTTTTTCTAAGCGGCGGGAACAAGCAGTACACGTCATACCCTGAATTTTAAAGCTGACCTTTTTCATCTTCTCACTCTCCTACCGACCTTTTTCATCTTAAAATATCTTTAAGCTGTTTCTGCCCGTTATCCAAGTTTTGCCAGGTCTTGCCCCCACTTAAAGGACTTAAAGTTAATCTCCAGAAGATCTCCAGAAAAGTATTTTCCCAGGGCTTTAAAAATGGCTTCAGAAGATACAAAATTAAACATCTCAAGGACTGCTCCCAGGGCCATGAGGGAAACCCCCCGGGGATATTTAAGTTCTTCCGTGGCCTTCTTAAAAGAAAACCCACGTTCCTTTACCCTTTTCCTGGGATTAACAGACAAAGATTTTTCAAATACTATTATCCCTTCTTTGAGCTTTACCCGGGGTTCGTAATTCAAATAACCCTGAGGGGAAAGGGCAATTAATACATCCGCCTCTTCTATGATAGGATATAAAATTTCCTCCGGGCTAATAATAACAGAGGCATAACTTTCTCCTCCCCTGGCCTGGGCACCAAAACTTTGATTTTGGGCGACATTTAAATCTTTATCAATAATAGCTGCTTCAGCCAAAATTTCTCCCGTAAGGTTGAGGCCCTGGCCACCGTACCCCACCAGGATAATTTCCCATCTTCTATTCACTGAAAACCTCATCCTTCCAATTGTTATTTTTTCCTTCTCTTTTTATAAGTGGTTAAAAAGTCCTCCCGGTTCCGTTGAACCAGCTTTCCCCTTTCAATGTAATTCTGCTTCTCCTCAAGGGATAGCTTTTCATATTTATCCCGGGGCAATGTCTTTTCTTTAAACCATTTCATCATTTCCGGTCCATCTCCAATATGGTTGTACCTACCATAATAAGTAGGGCAGGAGGACATAACCTCTACAAAGGAAAAACCTCGGGTTAACAAAGCTTCCTTGATAAAATTATTTAGCTGGGAAGTATGATAAACGGTAGTAGAGGCTACATAATTCGCTCCGGCCTCAGCCACCAGGGAGGCAGTATCCATGGCATACTCAGCTTTTCCCTTTCGGGAAGTACTGGTAATACTGGACAGGGGAGTAGTAGGGGAAAACTGCCCACCGGTCATGGCATAGTTAAAATTATTTATTTCTATAACGGTAATGTTGAGATTACGCCGGGCGGCATGGAGCAAATGATTACCCCCTATGGCCCCACAGTCCCCATCTCCCAGAAAAGCTATTATGTTTAAATCAGGCTGGGTTACATTGATGCCTGTACAAAAGGCAAGGGTCCTGCCGTGGGTGCCGTCAAAACTGTGAAATGATACATAGTTTCCTGCCCGACCCGAACACCCGATTCCTGTGGCCAAAAGCAACTTATG
>SL_8KL_010_SEDDRAFT_10000576_pt1 | contig 32080 bp, 27 predicted proteins | sample SodLakKL_010_SED_4_FD_11160 | JGI IMG/M metagenome (IMG submission 11160)
ACCGACTTCTGCTATGGAAACATTGAACTTATTCCGCAAGCGCTGGACCAGGCTTTTTGTAACCTGTCTTTTTCCTTTTAATGATGTTACACCGGGAATGTAAAGCTCAAGTACGCAAATTGCAACTCGCATAAAGTCCACCACCACAAAAATATCGGCTGCTCTTAAGGTTAAATAAACCGACCTAAAAGTTGGGTAATATAGGCATCTACCGAATAGCCGCTGTTTAGAACCTGGTTGTAAATATTTTCCACAGCATTTTTCAGAGAAGGGTTCTCTAAATCATCCAGAGTCCGTAAATAGCCGGCCCGCCTGCCCAACCTGAACAGTTCCCTTTTCCGTTCTGGAAGACCCAGGTATTTAGCCAGGGCCTGTTCAATTTTTGCTTTCTCTTCGGGGAACTTTCCATTTATTTCTTCCAGCAGGTTCAGGATATGATCACTGTAGAGGTAGCTGGTGATACCCTCAAGGTTGTCAATAAGCAGGGCTTCCTCCCTGATCACTTCATCATCATGCAGGGGGCTAAAACTTCCCTTTTGCACCTCTTCAGCCAGGGGAGTTCCGGAACGTATGGCCAGGGTGCGAAAGCGGATAAAATGCGGATTAATCGCATTTATAACTTTTGCTGTTTCCAGGGCATGCTCACGCCATAAATTTTTCCCGCCCAGGCCAAGAAGGACATACTCGCTTAATGAGAGACCGGCTTCTTTAACCATTAACCCGGCATCAATATGCTGGGCTCCGGTAACTCCTTTTTTCATATATTCCAACACGGCGTCACTGCCGCTTTCCATCCCTATGTGGACCCTGTCCAGCCCGGCTTCTTTCAGATCGGCCAGTTCTTCAACTGAACGGCGCAGGATGGTTCGCGACCGGGCATAGGTGGTAACTCTCTTAATCTCGGGAAATTTTTCTTTTAGCAAGCGAAGTATTTCGCTTACCTGGGCGGCAGGGAGTTGCAGGCTGTCCCCGTCCTGGAGAAAAACAGTCTCGCCTCCGTGGTACTGCCAAAAGGCGACCGGGAGGAGTTCTGGTTGCTCAGCATGGATAAAGGCTACCACAGCCCGGTTTATTTCTCCTCCATGCCCTTCCCGTTCAGATATTTGCCTGATCTTTTCCTTATCTTCAGCTATGGCGTGAATATCCTTTTTTACTTCATCCACACTGCGCCGGCTAAACTTTTTGGTTTTATAAACCGGGCAAAACAAACAGCGATTCCAGGGGCAATTCCTGGTTAAACGCAATAATAGACTGTTTGCTTCATTGGGAGGCCGGATCGGCCCCTGTTCAAAGGCAGGTTTGCTTAAAACCATATATTTCCTCCTGATCCTCTAAAGGGCACAGCTCTCTGTGCCCTCCAAAGGTTTAATTCGTTCAAATTAAGTCCAAAATCCTTTAGGCATTATGATCCGGAAGATAGTGCTTGAGAAGATCCCATAATTCCTGGGGTTTGAACGGTTTGGTCATATAGTCATCCGCTCCCAGGTCCATCGCTCTCTGGCGATCTTCTTCTTCAGCTTTTGCTGTTAAAACAATAATGGGAATATGTTTGGTTTCGCTATTACCTTTCACTTCTTTTAAAACTTCGAATCCGTCAACATTTGGCATTAACAGGTCGAGCAGGATTAAATCCGGATGTTCACGGCGGATCGCATTAAGAGCCTGTTCACCGTCTTCAACTATTTCCATCTGGTAACCGACCGAATCCAGGCAGGTGCGCACCCCCAGAATAACGTTCTTTTCGTCTTCTGCAATCAAGATTTTTTTTGACATAGCTATAGCTTAACCTCCTTATTCTTCTTCGGCTTCCGGTTCAGCGCCTGACAGCTTCACAGATTCTTCGCCGTAATAAACCGGGAAAGTAAAAGTAAATGTAGTGCCTTTCCCAATTTCACTGTCCACCCAGATTTCTCCACCGTGCGCCATTACAATATCTTTTGCTATAGCCAGGCCCAGGCCAACTCCCCCGGATCCTTTAGGCCCGGGGCCGCTAACCTGCACGTACTTACGGAATATCTTGTCCTGATGTTCTTTGGGTATTCCGCACCCCGTATCTTCTACAGAAAAGAAGAGGCGCTTACCACGCTCCCTGACCCGGACTGAGATCGTCCCCCCGGAATCAGTATAGCGCATGGCATTTCCTACCAGGTTGGCTAAAACCCACACCGCTTTATTGAAGTCGGCTGCCACCGGCGGCAGGTTTGGAGCAATATCGGTAATTAACTCAATACCCTGTTTTTCTGCCTGAAACTTGAGAGGCCGCACAGCTTCCTGGACCAAATCGGTAACATCAACCGGTTCTGCTTCAACATAGATAGTGCCCGACTCAATCCTGGATAGCTCCATCAGGTTATCAATAAGCCTGCTGAGCCTTTCGCAATCGGCTCCGATAGCCTCTAAAACTTCCTGGCCGCGTGGAGTCAATTCACCCAGCATGCCTTCTTTAAGCATCTCTACACCGACTATAATTGTCGTCAGCGGTGTGCGAAACTCATGAGAGACGATGGAAACGAAGTCGGTCTTGATTTTTTCCATCTCATGAAACCGGGTTACATCGGTGAATTGAACCAGGCCGCCCCACAGTTCACCCTCATGAAAAACCGGGTTAATGGAGATTTTGAAAAAGTAACGCTGGTCCTGGCGTTTAACTTTTACTGATGCTTCTTCATATGAACATTTTAATTCCTCCTCCTGCTCAAAAACATCATCAAGCAGGGAGTCCAGCTTGTTTACCCCGGTTAACTCGGTTATAACAGAACCCTGTGCCTCTTTGTCGCTTGTATAAAACAACTCGATAGCTTTCTTATTGAGCCAGGCCACTTCCTTTTCGCGGTTGACCAGGAAAACCGGATCTGCGAGGTTATTAGCTACTGTATCCAAATTAACAGGTACCGGTACTTTACTCAACGTCACACCTGCCTTTCTGTATCAATATATGAACTCTAATAAGCCTTATTATATAATATTTTGCCTTCCAATTATACCATCATCATGTAATGTTGAAAAGTCGGTCATAACCTTCCCGAAATTTCCCTGAGCGATCACCTGTATCCATTTTTAATAATAAAAGCCCCCGCAGCTTAAACGAGGGCTTGCCATAAAACTCTCCTTGATCCCTTACTGATTTCGATTGTCAAAAAAAACCTGCTCGGTAATGTACTTTTCTAAACCAATTTTATTGGCGATCGCATCAAGAGTTGCGCCTTCAATATTAACTGGCACCGGAACTTCGTTTTTCAGTTCATCTTCCAGAAGCCAGCAGCGCAGCCTCATCGGTCCCGGAGACACCTTTAACAACCAGGTTCAGTTGATCAAGGTCCTGATTCCGGTTTAATTCCAGGTACCAAAGCAGGACATCATCCCTGGATATCATCAATTTACGCAACCGGTTTGCATTAAACTGAACCGGACCTTGGCTGCTTTTGAGTTCGAAATAGTAAGTTTTTCTTTCAATGTCACCCATGATCCGCGGTACAGTCCGTTTGCAGTTGGGGCAGGGCTCCGTAACCAGACCACCTGTGGCTATATCGCCTGTTTTGCAGCGCAGCAGGACGGTTCCCCGGGTGTCAAGATGGGTTATAACCACTTCTCCTTTTTCACCTTCGCCCAGGACTTCGCCACTTTCCGGATCAACTATTTCAATATAAACATGATCGGGGTTGGTATGATAGCCATAATCAGGCTCACATTCAGCCCAGCCCGATTTAGCCTCCGCGACAAAATAAAGGCGCTGCACTTTTTTATCATTTGCCCCTATTGACTCCATCAGTTTCCTGGCTTTTTCCACCGCTTCCATCGGCGCATAATCTATACCGAGCACAACCCGCTCCAGGTTTTCAGCGCTGAAACCAAAATGCTCCAGGGTCTGCAGGGCAAAGATCGTATAACCCGGCGCACAGACAAATACCGGCGCTTCCATATTGTCCATAGCTTTAAGGATTTTTTCCATGCCCAGCACCTTNCCNCCCCCGGTTTGCAGGGCTGTGCTTCCTGTTTCAACGGTACTGTAAAACATCTGCCAGAAAAAAGCATTGGGAGCATAGGTAAAGGCGTTGATCATGGTATCGTCCCTGGTAAGGCCCAGGATATCAAAAGCCCTTAATCCCGCCTCCTTCAGGTTTTTCAAGTCGTGATGCGTGTACTCAAAGGGCACCGGCTTTCCAGTCCTGCCGGCGCTGAAATAAAGGGTATGAAACCGGTAATCAGAAGGATCCGGTCCCTTGTCTTTTTTGCCGAAAAGGGCAAATCCCTTCTTTTTGCCTTTTTGCTCTCCCTCTGCGGGCACTTCGAGAACAAACTTTTTTGGGTGCTGCAGGTTATCCTCCCTGGGCAGCAAATCCTTTTTTTCAGTGAAAGGTAAACTGCTAATGTCATTAATTCCACCTATTTTTTCTGGATCAATATTGTGTTCTTTGAACAAATCGCGATAAAAGGGATGCCTGACCGCCAGTTCTTCCCGCAGCATCCTGGTAAACAGTTCATCCTGCATTTTCTTAATGGCCGGCGCCGGCATCCGGCTTATTTTATTCCATGCCTGCATGCTCTGCCTCCTTTCTCATTCCAATAAACAGGTTTAATCAGGCCTGTTATCAAGAATCCTTTTCTCTTTCAGTTCCGTTTCCATGCCCAGCTGGGATACAACTTCAGGCACCGATTTAAAAATTATATCAGTCAGCGATACCTCTGTATCTCTGAGCACTTTTTGTTTTAAATCAGCTGCCAGTTTCTCCCGGTCAACATTCTCTTTTGGAGCTACATAGAGATAGATTTCATCCATATCAAAGGGATCGTCATTTCTCTTGCGCATCTCCACCTGCCACTCTTCGATATCGGGATGGCCCATCATCAGGGGGAAGAAGTTATTTAAGTTAATCAGGGTCCCCTTGACCTTGGTCATGCTGAATTCCTTCAGCTCCGATTTACGCTGGATATTAGAGCTGATCCGCGGCACCGTCCGGCCACAGTTGGGGCATGGTTCCAGCAGCAAGCCCCCCTTGGCAATATCACCGGTACGGTAGCGCAGGACCGCTGTCCCCCGCCAGTCGATTGAGGTATAGACTATTTCGCCTTCTTCTCCTTCCCCAACCGGCTCTCCACTTTCGGGATCGACTGTTTCAAAAACTTCCAGGTCGGGGTAAAGGTGGTAGCCGTGATATTCGTCGTGAGAGGGACACTCGGGCCAGGCCACCTTGGCTTCTGTCATGCCGTAAGTGGCCAGCACCATTACATCTTCTGCCCCCAGTTGCTTAAACAGTTCTTTAATTTTATCCTTCAAACCCGGCGGCACCCTTTCGCCCCCGAAGAATATTTTTCTGATTGAAGAAAAATCACGGCCCTGCTTTACCGCCTCCCGCAGGAAATAATAGCAATAGCCGGGAATGAACACGGCTACTGTTGGCCTTAAGTATTCAAAAGCATCCATCAGATTCCTGGTTCCTACAATTTTACCCCCGCCGCTATGGAAGTTAGCTACATCCATTTTCTCCCCGGCAAAGAAGGTCTGCCAGAAAGCAAGGTGCGGGGCAAAAGGAAAACAGTTGACCACGATATCATCTGTAGTTACATTGAAAACATCCAGGAGCCTGTACCCGGCTTCCCTGATATTATCGAGATCGCGCTTGGAGTAAACAAACGGGGTAGGCATAGCCGTTCTCCCCGTGGTAAAGTGAATGTGGACCGGCTTAAAATCATAAACCCTTTCTTCCACCATCGCTTTTCCGCCGGTCATAGACATTTTAGCCAGGTGGCCGTATTTCTCTGTTACTTCTTCATCCGGCCGGATTACGAAATCCTTGGCCTTTTGGGGCTCTTCATCGGTCGGCGCTATATCCCATTTATAGGTAAAAGGAAGGTGGCGCAGATCATCGATACCTTTTATCTTTAAGGGGTCAATTTTCAATTCTTTAAGCAGGTCGCTGTAATGAGGACTGTAGAGATAGATCTGGTTGGCCATAAAAGCGCGCAGCTTTTTATCCTGAATCTCTTTTATTTCCTTATACGGCATCCTGCTCAGTTTTTCCCAGTTTTCCATGCATTCATCACCTCCGGACTATTGATATACAGTTGGGGCAGGCATTTGAACAGCACCAAAATTGCCTGCCCCGGTTCATAACCTTACTTGGGAAACTGGTCATACAAGGTGGTCATAAACCACATAATAAATACAGAGAGGACTATAATCACGATGGGCAGCCCTTTGCCGTTGTAACGTTTGGGATCGACATCGCTCCAGCCGTGCATTTCATCAACCTGCCGCTGCAAATTCTCGGGCGGCGGAGGAGTTAGCCAGGAAACGACAATGGTCAGGATAAAGGATATCGGAACCGCTACCGCGATCACCTTGATCCAGCCCAGCGGTCCGTAAAAATACTTGGCGAAGAACGGGAAGGGAATATCGACCGGGTCCATACCCATGTAGCCGATCATAATCCAACTGACGAAAGCGATCAGGGTGCCGACTACCATCCCGGCGCCTACTCCGTACTTGTTGGTCCGTTTCCACCAGATCCCCATAACAATCGGCACGCCCAAACCGGCCGCTGCTATTCCGAAGCTCCACATAATCGCTTCCAGGATGAATTCAGGCGGATCGAGGGAGAATAAAATAACGGCCACCCCAACTAAAAACATGGCTCCGTAAGAAAGCTTAAGCTTCGTCTCGTCATCGACTTCCGGCTTAATAGCCCCGTAAAGGTCGTGAATCAAGCCGGCGCCCATGATCATCAGCAGCCCTGACACCGTGGAGAGCCCGGCAGCCACCGATCCGGCTACCGCCAAAGCGAGCCAGCCGTCGCCGGCCAGGGCTTCAACCAGGATGAAAACCACGTAATCGTAGGCCGCAGTAGGGATATCCACCCCTTCAGCCTGCATGTAGTAAACGGCGGCAAACCCGGTGGCATATACGGTAGTGTTAACCAGACCGACCAGGAAGACGCAAATCACCGTGCTCCAGCGGGCTTCCTTGGCATCGCGGACGGTGAAGTAACGCATTACGAAGTGGGGCAGTCCGATGATGCCGATGAAGGAACCGAGAAAAATGGCGATATAAACTACAGGATGGGCAACCATGGCCCAGAAATAGTGGGGCACGGCTTCTGTCATCTGCGGCACCATATCCCCATAACCCAGGGGCGGGAATACCCAGCCGGAAGCGCCCAGGGTCCTCATAACAATCGCTACCGGGAACATCAAACAAAACAGCAAAACAATGGTCTGAAAGGTCTGGTTATAGGTTACCCCATACATCCCTCCCAGGGTAACGTAAAGGGTAACAACCAGTCCGCCGACTACGATACCGACTATTTCCGGCACTCCTAAAAGGAAAAAGAAAACAATGCCGATCCCTTTAAGGTTACCGGCAAGGTAAAGCACACTGACAATCATCATAACAATAACAGATATATAACGAAGGGTCTTGCTATCATACCTTTCGGAAATAAAGGCCATTGTAGTAAAAGACTTGTGGCGCCTCAAATAAGGAGCAGCCAGGACCATTAAACCGATAAAAGCGGCTGTAAAACTGGCATACACAGCCACGGCCACGTACAATCCTTCGATAATTAAAGCAGTCAAGCCGATAAAGGTAGTCAAACTCAAAGCCAGTGAAACCATGGCCAGGCCGTTATTGAGGGCGCCGATACTGCGCCCGGCTACATAATAGTCGCCCAGGCTGCGCGTAAAACGGCGGGCCCAGACGCTGATCATTACAGAAATTAAAAGAACGACAATACTGAGGATTAAACCCAGTACAAAAACCTCACCTCTTGGTTCCATATAATACAACCCCCTTCAGCGTAGTCTAAGCCCGTTGTTTTTCTTCCAGCCTGTCCATCACCAGGCACCAAATTGCCCCCACCAGGGTAGCGCCAAACCAGCTCAATACCACCAGCAAAAAGTAATGAAGTGGGAAACCCCACACGCTCAGGTGTTCTTTGAAGACAAACATAGTTTCGCCGTAAGCGGCAACCAGGTTTTCAGGAGTGGGCACCTGGTGAAAAAAAACTTCGTTCATAATAACAACAACTGAGCTAAAAAATCCCCCTGTAACAGCAACAATGGCAAAGCAAATTGCCGTAACCCAAACTTCCAGTTTGTAGCCTCTTTTGCTGTCATTATTCATTTTGAGTCACCTCCTTGTATGTCTAACAAAGTATCTCAACAAAAATATAGGGCCGTCTTTCCCATGCCAGGTTATCCCAATTTTCCACTCCCTTCTTATATTATTGATATTGCAATAATTAAGATATATATATTCTACTGATATGTCTAAATTCCTTTTCTTGAAAATTATCTAACTGTTATTTTTTAATTAATCTTAATAAAAATGCCCGATCGTTTTTCTACCCGGCCGCCTATATGCTATGATAATAAATAAACAGATCACAATTAATCCCGTGGAGGTTTCTATGATTGAAATCATAGCCGTTATTATTGCTTTCTTATTTTTCCTGGCCGGGCTGTTCGGGACCCTGTTCCCCGGCATGCCGGGACCGCCTTTAGTTTGGACGGGGATGCTGGTATACGGCCTTATCTCCGGCTTCGAAGATGTAGGAGCATTTTTCTTAATCGCCCAGGCGGCGCTGACATTGCTGGTAATGGGGGTAGACTATCTTTTTTCTGCCCTGGGCAGTAAAGTTTTCGGCGGTTCAAAAGCCGGATTGTGGGGTGCAGCTATTGGCCTTTTGATCGGCCTGTTTTTTTTCCCGTACGGACTCCTGCTTGGGCCCTTTCTCGGCGCTGCTGTGGCCGAACTTCTAATCAGGAGTAAATCCGACCAGGCTTTTCGGTCCGGGATTGGCGCAACCCTCGGTTTTTGGGGAGCTCTGCCTATAAAACTGGGACTTGAAGCCGTCATGATCACCTGGTTTGTTATAAGAATATTTTAACATCTGATTGGATATGTTTATAATTTTTAAAACTAAGGAGGAAATGCTAATATAATGGCGAAAGATGTGAAGGCAGCCATTTCAATATTTTTTGACTCGAGGAGGAAATATGTATGGAAAAAATTTGGCTCAAACATTATGAACCCGAAGTTCCGCAAAGCATTGATTACCCCCAAAAGTCTTTGTATCATCTATTCCAGGAAGCTGTAGATACATATAAAGATAATCCCGCCGTCCATTTCATGGGCAAAGATCTTTCCTATAATGAACTGCACTCCCAGGTAAACAGTTTAGCCGCCGCTCTTTCTGATATGGGGGTAAAAAAGGGGGACCGGGTGGCCATTCATCTGCCAAACTGCAGCCAGTACCCCATAGCCTTTTTTGCCACCCTGGCCATAGGCGCTATAGTAGTGCCCTTCAATCCCCTTTATGTGGCCCGGGAGATGGAGTACCAGCTTAAAGATTCCGGGGCAGAAACAATTATCACTTTGACCCGCTTCTATAACATGGTTAAAGAAGTCCAGCCCAAAACGGATCTTAAAAACATCATTGTTTCCAATATTAAAGATTATTTCCCCGGTTTTCTCAGCCTGCTTTACACTGTAGCCAAGGAAAAGAAGGAAGGCGACCGGGTTTCAATTTCCGGTGAAGATTATGCATTTACAGATCTTATTTCCAGGCATGCCGGCAAAAAACCGCCACAGGTTGAAGTGACCCCTGAAGATCAGGCCGTATATCTTTATACCGGTGGAACCACAGGGGTATCAAAAGGAGCGATCCTGCAGCACCGCAACCTGGTGGCCAACTGCCTGCAGGTTAAATCCTGGTGCACCGACTTTAAAGATGGCAAGGAAATTATCCTTGGGGTTTTACCCTTTTTCCACAGCTACGGGCTGACCACCATATTAAACCTGGGCCTTTTAAGCGGATCCAAGCTGGTCCTTTTACCACGCTTCGAACTCGAAATGGTTTTAAAAACAATCGACAAGCAAAAGCCGACTCTGTTCCCGGGAGTGCCGACTATTTATGTGGCCATTAACAATGCCCCCAACCTCGAAAAATATGATATCAAGTCTATCCGGATCTGTATCAGCGGCGCCGCCCCCCTGCCGCTGGAAGTGCAACAGGAATTCGAAGAAAATACCGGCGGCAAGCTGGTTGAAGGTTACGGCCTGACTGAAACCTCTCCCGTAACTCATGCCAATCCCGTTTACGGCAAAAACAAGCCGGGCAGTATCGGGCTGCCTATGCCCGACACCGAGTACAAAATAGTCGACGTGGAAACAGGGGAAACCGAGGTGCCCCTTGGCGATGTGGGAGAAATATGCTTGAAGGGACCACAGGTGATGGAAGGTTATTTGAACAGGCCGGAAGAAACCGCCCACAGCATTCGTGACGGCTGGTTCTATACCGGCGACATCGCCAAGGCCGATGAAGATGGTTATGCCTATATTGTGGACCGCAAGAAAGACATGGTCATTGCCGGTGGCTTTAACATTTACCCCCGCGATATTGAAGAAGTTCTTTACGCGCATCCAAAAGTCATGGAGGCGGCAGTGGCCGGCATCAGGGATCCCTACCGGGGCGAAACCCTGAAAGCCTATATTGTTCTCAAAGAAGGCGAAACCATGACCGAAGATGAGGTAATCCAGTACTGCAAAGAAAACCTGGCGCCTTACAAAGTCCCCAAGCTGGTCGAATTCCGTGATGAGCTGCCCAAGACCATGATCGGCAAAGTCCTCCGCCGCATGCTGCGGGAAGAAGAAGAGAAAAAAGCCCAGGATGCTGGTGATGAATAACCTTTAAAGTTAAGCAGCCGGCAATAACAAAAGATTTTTAACCACTACTCAAGCGGAGCCGGACGTGCAGGCTCCGCTTTTATTGCCTGGAGTATCTTTAGAGGATATAATTATGGAGAAAGGATTGCCATAATTTTAACGGAGCTTACTGACATGACCTCTGCAGCAAACAAATATACCAGGCAGGACCTGCAGGCGCTACTTAAAACAATAGTCCCCTTTAACTTTTTAAATGACCGGGTCCTGGAAAGAGTCATTTCTGGAGCCGTTACCGTCCATTACCCTGCCGGCAGTTACGTCTTTCGTCAGGGAGAACCTTCAAAAAAGACTCTCTTTTTAATCCTTAAAGGACGCGCTAAAGCCGTAGCTGCGCTGGGCAGTGAAGAAGCAGTAACCGCCGTCAGAACCAGGGGCGATTTTTTTGGAGTCACCGTCCTCCTCTCTGATGAACCCTACCCGGTATCGATGCTTGCCGACGAAGATTTAACCTGCCTGCTGATCAAGCGGCAATCCTTCCAGGAGGCAGCAGGCAGCAGTGACGAATTTGCTGCCTACTTCACCAAAGACCTCGCTTCCCGTTTAAAAGATCTTTATAAAACCATAGCTTCAGAAAGGCAAACCACCCGCCTCTTTGAACAAAATACACTCAGGCAGAGAATTAAAGATGTGGCGGTTAAAAAAGTAGTGACCTGCCTTCCCATGGACAATATCTGCGATGTAGCGAAAAAGATGCACGATGCCGGGGTAAGTTCTGTGCTAGTAAAAGGATTTAACAACAAGCCAACCGGAATCATCACTGAAAAAGATATAGTCGGCAAAGTCCTGTGCGCCGGAGAGCCCAGCCTGGAACTTAAGGCCCACCAGGTTATGACTTCAAATTTAATCACCCTTCGCCCTGATGATTTTTCCTACACAGCGCTTCTCCTGATGATGAAAAATAAAATCAAACATATCGTAGTTACCGATGAACACGAAATCCTGCGCGGTATTGTTACGGTTAAAGATCTTGTGCTCTCCGGCAAAAGCGGCGCCCTATCTGTGGTCAAACAGATCGAATACCAGGATAGTTTTGCAGACCTGGCTCAAACAATAAACGAGATAGATCGTTTAAAACAAGCCCTGCTTAATGAAAGAGCTTATGCCTCAGAAATCTGCGCTCTGACCAGCGAGCTCTACGACCGGATCACCCGGAAACTGATCAACCTGGCTGAAAAAGAAATGATTGAAAGGGGCCTGGGACCTCCTCCGGCTCCATATTGTTTTATCAACATGGGCAGCGCGGGGCGAAAAGAACAGTTTCTCCGCACCGACCAGGACAACGGAATTATTTATGCCGACCCGCCCAAAGGCAGCCGCGATAGCTATTCCTCCTATTTTTTGGCGCTGGGACAGATTATTGTCAGGGAGCTGGAAAAATGCGGCTTTCGCCTCTGCCGGGGTGAAGTTATGGCCAACAACCCGGATTGGTGCCGTCCCCTGCCGGCCTGGAAAAACAGCCTCGAGAGCTGGGTAGAGAAGCTCGATCCGGATCACATTCGCAGCATGACCATCTTCCTTGATTTTCGCTACATCAGTGGAGATGAAGAATTGTATAAAAACCTTAAAGATTTTACTACCCGCCTTTTCAAAGCATCAAAACACGCCCTGCTTTTTATGGCCGAAGACGATCTCAGGCACCGGGTGCCTTTAACCATGTTCGGGGGGTTCATTACCGAAAAAACAGGAAAACAGTGCCGCAAAATTGACTTAAAAAGATCTGTCATGGTGCATATGGTTGACGGGCTCCGCCTGTTTGCCCTGCGCGAAGGAATCAGGGAGACAAACAGCTTCGAAAGATTGCATCGTTTAAAAGAAAGAAATATTTTTAATCCAGATGACGCCGAATATATCGAAGCTGCCTATGAATCACTAATGATGTTCCGGATCCGATCGGCGCTGGATCAGATAAAGCTGGGCCAGGAGCCCGACAATCACATCAACCTGGATCAACTATCGAAAAAAGAAAAGCAACTGCTTAAAGAATCCCTGCTTATGGTTAACCGGCTGCAATCGCTAACCGCTTATACCTTTCACGCCCGAAAAGCTTAAGTAAAACCCAACAGGGGAGAGCATATGAAAAAAAACACTTATTTCGAGGCTGATCTTCACCGCCTAAATAAAAAAGCCAGTGAACATCATTACAGGCCCGGACCGGGGCTACCAGAGGCCATTATGGGGCGCCTGCTTCCAAACAACAACCAGAGCAGGCAGAGTGCCGGAGACCGGGCGTTAAACCAGTCGCTTTCGGAATTAATCAACAATATTAACAAGCAGGTAAACTGGAAAGAAAGCCTGCCTGAAGCCTCCTTCGTTGTTTTTGATACCGAAACTACCGGTTTGCGTCCTTTTCGAGGCGATGAAATCATCTCTTTGGGGGCGGTAATTGTGCAGAACGGTAAAATTCTGAACCGGCCAATGTTTCACCGGCTGGTCAATCCCGGGCGCCCTGTTTCCGCTAAGGCAAAGGAAATAACTGGCATCAAAAATGAAATGTTGAAAGAAAAACCGCCGATCATACCGGTTATAAAAGATTTTCTTGAGTTCTGCGGTCCGCGTATTCTGGTTGCCCACAATGCTTCCTTCGACCTGGCTTTTTTAAACCTAAAGGTGGGCGAGGCCACCGGCGGACGGATTGTCAACCCCGTTATCGACACGGTCCTGCTTGCCTCAGCCCTTTATTATCACCTGGAAGATTATTCCCTGGAAAACCTATCTTCCCGCTTCGGTTACAGCCTGACCGGCCGACACAGCGCTATCGGCGACGCCAGGATTACAGCAACACTGTTTTTAAAGCTTTTGCCTGAGCTCAAGGCCAGGGGCATTACCCATCTACCCCATTTGTCCCGGTTCTTATCCGGGCTGGACCCGGGCAGATCTTATCCCCTCATATTTTAGTTTTAACCATAAGGGTTCGCAATCGGTTTATTACGGCCGCTACTTCAAGGGCCCGGGGACGCGCATAGTCACCCCGCGCCTGCCCGGGATTCGGTGATATTGCCTCCAGGCCATTGCCGTCAATAATATCGTCCAGTTCTCCAATAATTTCAGCCAGGGTTTTCTTGCCGTCGATAATTTTTTCTTTCAGAGCATAGAAAATCATTTCTCCGGCAGCCCGGTTCTGGGAGGGATCCATGATTTGTTCAACCTGGTGCAAGTCAATATCGTTATTTCCGAGCTGAAGATTGTCGAGCCCTTGAGCTTTTAATTTGACTTTACGGCCCTTGTAAGGATTAATACTACCTGGTTGGGGAATCCTGTCCATGATTTCTCCAAAGTTATCTTCCGTCTCCTGTCTGCGTCCGCTGGGGTAACGGCAGGTTATTTCCCGGGCTTCCCCGGTAACAAGAGCCGGGCTATAAACATCCATCATGATAACATTGTCGGCTACATCAAAGTAATCTCCGGCCCCACCGATAACCAGGATCGTCGAAACGCCGCGCTCCCGGTAGAGCTGCCGCACTCTGTCAATAAAAGGGGTAATTGGTTCCCGGTCCTTGGCTACGAGGAGCTGCATGCGCATATCCCGGATCATGAAGTTGGTCGCGGAAGTATCTTCGTCCATCAGCAGTACTTTAGCCCCTGCCTCCAGGGCCTCGATGATGTTGGCGGCCTGGGAAGTGCTGCCGCTGGCTTCATCGGATGAAAACCGGCTTGTATCCTGGCCGAAAGGAAGGTTGCTAATAAAAGAACTTATGTTAACCTTCTCCACCCGGCGGCCGTCTTCGGCCCGAATTTTAAAAGCCTTCGGGTCGGCTACTACATTTTCCCGGCCGTCACCCGGGATATGGTTATAAACACTCTGCTCCAGGGCTCGCAGCAGTGTCGACTTCCCATGATAACCGCCGCCAACAATAAGCGTTACTCCCCCGGGTATGCCCATCCCCCGCACCTTCCCGGCATGAGGCCTTGTCATTTCGATTTCGAGGCCGGATGGGGCCTGAAAGGCAACCGCTTTCTCTGCCGGCAGGGGGCGCTGATCCACACCGCTATTACGGGGCAGGATCGACCCATCGGCAACAAAAGCGACCAGGCCTTTTTCCACTAACCCACTGCGCATAGCATCCTGATCTTCCACTGTATAAAGGTGATTAAAAAGCTCCTCTTTCTGCAGGGACGAATAAAGAAGGCTGTTTCTTACCAGCCCGGGAAGCTCATCAATAAACATTTCAGCCGCTTCCCGGCCTAAAACTTTTCTCCCTGCCGCAGGCATGCCGGCAAAAATACGGGCTTCCACATATTCTTCATTTACTGTCATGCTGGTTCTTTCCAGAACCTCCTGCCCGGGACGGTCAATCTGAAAGGATCCCGATTTACCGCTGCCCCTGCTGCCGCGGGTAAAGCGCTTGATATTGCGGTAGAAGATACGGGTCAGGTAATCTGAAAGGGCTACTTGCCTGATCGGCGGCTGAAAACTTTTTAACGGAAAACCCGCCATGTCCTGGTAGACGCGAACAGCCAGCTGGGAAGGAGCAGCAAAGGGATCACCCTGGATATGGTGAAAATATAATTCAAAATCAGGGAACAGGAAGCATTTTCCCTGTAATTCCTTGTAACTTTTATACCCTCTCCCATCGATCCTGGAAAATACCTGCCGCAGCTTCTGCACCTTTCAACCTCCCGCTGTCAAATGCCTTTATAATGCTATTCCAGTTCTTTCCAGGCCAGTTTCAACTGTTCCCTGACCGCTGAAGGGGCCGTGCCGCCGCGGCTGAGGCGGGCTTCGACCACTTTAACAGGATCAAGTAAAGATGTAATCTCTTCTGCCAGAGCGGGATGGAAACGGCTCCGGGTGTCCCGATCGAGCTCACGTAACCGTTTCTCTTCCTGCTGGCAATAGGCAATCAGGCTGCCCACGACATGGTGGGCATCCCGGAAACTGAGCCCTTTTATGACCAGATAATCGGCCAGATCGGTTGCGCACAGGTAATCGTCGTCCACGGCCTGCTTTAAGCCAGAATAGTTAATCGTCATCGTATCGAGCATTTCCGCTAAAAGGGGCAATAATCCTTTCAAGGTGTCTACCGTATCAAAAAGACCCTCTTTGTCTTCCTGCATGTCTTTGTTATAGGCCAGGGGCAGTCCTTTCATGACCGTAAGAATACCAAAAAGGCTGCCATAAACCCGACCGGTTTTCCCCCGGGCCAGTTCAGCCAGGTCGGGATTTTTTTTCTGGGGCATCATGCTGCTGCCTGTGGTGTAAGCATCATCTAATTCGATGAAACCAAATTCAGCCGACGACCAGTTAATCAGTTCTTCGCAAAGACGGCTGAGATGCATCATCAAAATGGAGGCAAATGAAAGAAATTCAATAATATAATCCCGATCGCTCACCGCATCTATGCTGTTCTCATAAAGACTTGAAAAACCAAGCTTATCCGCCACCTGCAGACGATCAATATTAAAACCGGTTCCGGCCAAAGCCCCGGCGCCAAGAGGCATTAGATCAGTGCGCTTCATAACTCCTTCCAAACGTTCCCGGTCTCTCTGCAGCATCCAGAAATAGGCCAGGAGGTGGTGGGAGAACAAAACCGGCTGAGCCCTTTGCAGGTGAGTATAACCGGGGATCAACACCTCTTCAAAACGTTCAGCCAGGTGAAGAACGGTTTCCTGAAGCTGTTTCAACAACAGTTCCAGGAAATCAGCCTCATCTTTCATATAAAGGTGGGTATCGAGGGCCACCTGGTCGTTGCGGCTTCGCCCTGTATGCAATTTGCCCCCCAGAGGACCAATCATCTCGGTGAGCCTTTTTTCGATATTCATGTGAATATCTTCAAAATCAAGCTCGTAGGGAAACCGGTCCTCTTCCACTTCAGCCCTTATGTCATTTAACCCCTGAATAATCAGGTCAGCTTCTTCGGAAACAATAATACCCCTGTCGGCCAACATTTCCACATGGGCAATGCTGCCCCTGATATCAACAAAGGCCAGGCGCCTGTCAAAGGACAGCGAAGCTGTGAAATGGAGCACTGCTTTGGCGGTATCCTTTACAAAACGTCCCTGCCATGGCTTTTTCAGCTCTTAGCCACCTCCTTGCAAGTCATTTCTTTTTTTTTGTTCATCAAACCCTTGATGGTCAAGGGCAATCCGTAAAGGTTAATAAAGCCCTGGGCATCTTTTTGATCAAACAGATCATCGGCTTCAAAAGTGGCCATATCAGGGTTATAAAGGGTATGGGGTGATGTCCTGCCCTTGACCACGATATTCCCTTTATAAAGTTTCAAATCAATTGTGCCCGTAACAGTGGCCTGGGTTGAACGAATAAAACCGTCCAGGGCCTCTCTAAGCGGGGTAAACCACAACCCGTAATAAATCAGTTCAGCATACTTTAAAGCGACAGTTTCTTTATAGTGGTAAGTCTCCCGATCTAAAGTATACTGTTCCAGCTCCCGGTGCGCAAAACAAAGAATGGTTCCCCCGGGTGTTTCATAAATACCCCTTGATTTCATCCCAAGCAACCTGTTTTCAACCAGGTCAATCCGTCCGATCCCGTGTTTTCCAGCAATTTCGTTTAATTTAAGGACCAGTTCCAGAGGACCGTAAGTTTCCCCATTTAACGCATAGGGAACACCGCCTTCAAAACTAATAGACAAAGTTTCGGGCTGATCCGGCGCATCCTGCGGATCTACGGTTAAACGGAACATTTCCTTTTCAGGTTCCCGGGCGGGATCTTCCAGTATCCCCCCTTCAAAGCTGATATGCCAGAGGTTCCGGTCAATACTGTACGGTTTTTCCGCCGTAACGGGGATGGGAATATTATTATCACAGGCATAATTAATGCAGTCGCTTCTCGACTTGAATTCCCATTCCCGCCAGGGGGCAATGATTTTTAAATGCGGGTTGAGGGCTTTAATGGCAAATTCAAACCGCACCTGGTCGTTCCCCTTGCCGGTGGCGCCGTGCGCTATTGCCGAAGCACCGACCTTTTCAGCAATTTCCACCAACTTTTTGCCGATTATGGGCCGGGCGATAGCCGTCCCCAGCAGATATTTGCCTTCATAAACCGCCCCGGATTGAACCATAGGGAAAATATAATCGGTCACCAGTTCTTCCCTTATATCTTCTACATAAATCTCGGAAGCTCCTGTTTTAATCGCTTTTTCCTCAAGGCCTTCCAGCTCCGTATTGCCCTGGCCCACATCTGCCGTTACAGCCACGATCTCGTAACCATACTTTTCCTGGAGCCATTTTACAATAACCGAGGTATCAAGGCCCCCGGAATAGGCCAGCACTACTTTTTCATTCGCCATAATCTAAGTCCTCCTGTGCTTTAATAATTTTTTGCCAATAGTGAAGTTAAACTTGTGAGTCAGCAAAACTCTTGAAAACTNCTTCAAATATCTTCAGCCCTGCTTCCAGTTCTGTTTTTTTTATGTTCAGGGGCGGCAAAAAGCGGATTATATGATCACCGATAGCATTGACCAGCAAACCTGCTTCGGTGCATTTGATCTGTATTTCTTTGGCAACCCCTTTTTTTAATTCCATGGCCGCAATCAGGCCCAGACCCCTGCTTTCTTTAACCAGGTCCGGGTAATCTAAAGACATTTTTTTCATACTTTCTTTTAAAACCTGCCCCTTCTTTTGCACATCCGCCAGGAAAAGTCCATCATTGACCACTTTCAATACTGAAAGGGCGGCGCTGCAGGCCACCGGATTGCCGCCAAAAGTCGACGCATGATCCCCCGGTTGCAGGACATTGCCAAAAGATTCGCCCGCCACCAGGGCTCCGATGGGCAGACCTCCACCGAGGCCTTTGGCCACCGTCAGCAGATCAGGACTGACTTCCCAATTTTCGTAAGCCCAGAGTTTACCGCTCCGGCCCATCCCGCACTGCACTTCATCAAAAATAAGCAATAGGCCTTCGCGGTCACAAAGTTCTCGCAGACCCTTAATAAAGTGGGAGCCGGCTACATGGACCCCGCCTTCCCCCTGAACCGGTTCAACCATAACCGCGGCCGTGGCCCCGTCAACAAGGGCGGCAAAAGACTCCAGATCATTGAAGCGGGCGTAAGCAAAACCATCAACCAGGGGCTTAAACGGTTCCCGATATTTTGGCTGCCCGGTGGCGCTCAGGGTGGCCATTGTCCGCCCGTGAAAAGAATTCTCAGCGGTAATTATTTTATAGCGGCCGGACCTGTATCTACGAACCAGCTTAATGGCAGCTTCGTTGGCCTCTGCTCCGCTGTTGGCAAAAAATACCTTCCCCCCCGGTTTAAAGGATTCCACCAGGGCCTCGGCCAGGAACGCCTGCGGGGCGGTATAGTAGAGGTTTGAAGTATGGATCAACAGCGATGCCTGCTTGTTAATCGCTTCTACTACAGCCGGATGGCAATGACCTAAGACATTTACAGCCAGACCGCCTAAAAAATCAAGATATTTTTTGCCGTTTTGATCCCAAACATATGAACCTTCTCCCCGGGTCATGAAAAGGGTTGCTTCTGGATTACGGCTGTAAGTGTTGATAATGTAAAAAAAAATAATCCGGCCCTCCCTTCTAGCTTACTGCCTGACCATAGTGCCAATTCCGGCATCGGTAAATATCTCCAGGACCAGAGAATGGGGCACCCTGCCGTCAATGATGTGGGTCCTCCGCACACCGCCGCTCAGAGCCATCAGGCAGGATTCAACTTTGGGGATCATCCCCCCGCTGATCGCTCCTTCCATGATCATGGCTTTAATCTCATTCTGGCTGATCGAAGAGATAAATTCTTGCTTGCCGTTTTTGATCCAGTAAATCCCGTCTACGTCGGTCAAAACAATCAGTTTTTCTGCTTTTAAAGCTACAGCCAGCTCACCGGCTACGTGATCGGCATTGATATTAAGGCTTTCACCGTTCAAACCCGCCCCGATGGAAGAAACTACCGGTATATAGCCGTTTTCGCTTACGGTATGGATCAGAGAGGGGTCAATTTGTATAATCTCCCCTACCCGCCCGAGATCTACTGTTTCCTCACCGGGACTGCCATTCAGCGGTTGCGGATCCAGGCGCCTGGCCTGGAGTATATCCCCGTCACGGCCGCTGAAACCAACCGCTCTACCGCCCTGCCGGTTGAAGAGGCTGACAATGGCCTGGTTTACCTTGCCCATCAAAACCATTTCCACTATTTCCATCGTCTCATCATCTGTTACCCGCAGGCCATTAACAAACTGTGGTTTTTTACCCAGTTTCGTCATTACTTCTGAAACTTCTTTGCCCCCACCGTGCACCAGCACCGGTTTTACCCCAATGTACTTAAGGAGAACCAGGTCGACTATAACTGATTCCATTAATTCCCGGTTCACCATGGCCTGCCCTCCGTATTTAACCACAAAGTAAGTGCCCGCAAACTTGCGCATGTAAGGCAGGGCTTCCACCAGCACTTCCGCCTTGCTTATATTTTTTAATATTTCCTGGTTCATAGCTTTACTCCCCACCATTAGGACCGGTAATCGCTGTTGATTGAAATATATTCATGGCTCATGTCCGTACCCCATGCTGTCAACTCCGCCGGACCCTGCTTAAGATCGACCAATACGGTAACATCCCGCTGTTGGAGCACTTTCTTCATTTTAGCCTCATCAAAGGGGACCGATCCACCCTTTTCCGCAACCTGATAAGGCCCGATATAAATATCCACTTTCTCGGGATCGATATCTACTCCGGCATAACCAAGAGCGGCCAGGATGCGGCCCCAGTTGGCATCCTCACCGTAAAATGCGGTCTTGACCAGGGGAGAATTGAGGACGCTGCGGGAAAGGATGCGGGCGCTTTCCTCGTCCCGGGCCCCTTTAATATTCAGGGTAATGACCTTGGTCAGTCCTTCGCCATCTTCCACGATCATGTAGGCCAGTTCCCGGCAAACCTGCTCCAAAAGTTCTTTAAAAACATCCAGCAGCTCACTCTTTTCTGTAATTTCAACTCTTTCCCGGGCCCCGTTGGCCAGTACCAGGGCCGTATCATTGGTCGATGTGTCGCCGTCCACGGTAATCACGTTAAAAGTTCTGTTTACGACCTCGGAAAAAAGTTCCTGCAATAGAGGGCGCTCTATCTTTACATCAGTGGTTATAAAAGCCAGCATGGTAGCCATGTTGGGGCAGATCATCCCCGAACCTTTGGCCACCCCACCCACGTGAAAATCTCCCTGAGGAGTTGAGCAGCGGTAGGCGGTCTGCTTGGTCCTGGTATCGGTAGTCATGATGGCCCTGGCCACATCCTGGTCCGCTTCTTCACCAGGCTTTAAATCCTTTAAGGCCAGGTCGATGCCGGCATTAATTTTAGGCATGGGCAAAGGCACGCCGATCACGCCGGTCGAACAGACCATGACCTGCGAGGATTCGAACCCCAGGCCGGCAGCGCTTTTTTCTGCCATTGACCGGGCATCGCGCCTGCCGCGCTCACCGGTGCAGGCATTGGCATTTCCGCTATTGATTACAATCATGCGGATCGGGTTAACCAGGTTGCTCCGGCACTGGTTAACCGGGGCTGCGCAAACAAGATTGCTGGTAAATACCCCTGCAGCCCGCGCCTCCGGTTCGCTGTATATAAGTGCCAGGTCCTTCTTGCCGTTCTTCAAGCCACAGGAAATTCCTGCTGCCTTAAATCCGGCTGCTGCTGTAATCCCTCTTCCTTCCAGTTTAACCCAGTTGTCCTTCACTTCAGGCAAGACCTCCTTTTAAATTTTTTAACAACCTTATCCATAAAACCAGTACCCGCCCTAAACGCCTTGTGCAAATATCACTTTTTTACAGCTTCTTATACCCTTAATACCGCTCGTTGAAAAAAATTAGACCCTGTTTTTAATGTTCCCGGATCTTTAAAACGGCAGCTGCCTGAGGGCGGTATCTTCCGGTAAACCCAGCATAATATTCATGTTCTGCACCGCCTGACCGGCAGCGCCCTTGACCAGATTGTCCAGAGCGGAAATTATAATCAGGCGTCCGGTGCGCCGGTCTTCTTTTAGGGCAATATCGATATAATTACTGCCTCGAACGAAACGGGTTTCCGGCAGCGCATGGCCCTCCATGATTCTGACAAAGGGGCATTCCCCGTAAAAATAACTGTAAATGGCCCTGATTTCTTCTTCGTTTTGGCCGGCAGCCGGTTCCAGGTATATGGTGCTCAAGATCCCGCGGATCATCGGCACCAGGTGAGGGGTAAAGGTTATTGTAATGGTCTCTCCCGCCAGCAGGCCCAGTTCCTGTTCTATCTCGGGGATATGCTGGTGGCAGGCAACCCGGTAGGCCTTAAAATTTTCTGTGCAATCGGGAAAATGAAAGGGCTGTTTCGGTGTCCTTCCCGCACCGGAGACGCCGGACTTGGCATCGATGATTATAGTGGCGGTCTTAAGTATTTTTTTCTTCAGCAAAGGCGCCAGGGCCAGGATAATAGAGGTGGGGTAACAACCAGGATTGGCAACCAGGCGACTCGTTGATATATCTCCCCGGTTCAGTTCCGGCAGGCCATACACGGCACCTTCTAATAAAGAAGGGACAGGGTGCTCCATTTCATACCATTGATTGTAAAGATCCGCTTTCTTCAGCCTGAAATCGGCGCTAAGATCGATAACTTTGCATCCTTTCTCCAGCAGGCCGGNNACGATGCCTGCCGACTGCCCGTGGGGCAGGGCGCAGAAGGCAAGATCAACATTATCCGGAANCTGATCTGTGCCCATTGGGCTGAGGATTAAATCTTCATGCTCACTAAATTGAGGATGAATATCGCTCAGTTTGCTCCCCGCGTANGTTTCGGAGCTAACATAAACAATTTCAGTCTCCGGGTGATCATTTAGCAGGCGCACCAATTCCGTGCCGGTGTAACCGGTAGCGCCAAGTATGGCAATTTTACCCATGACCATTCTCCCTTCAAATAAAAAGCCCCTCGCCCATTTAAAGGACGAGAGGCTCGCGGTACCACCTTTATTGATCAGCACATTTAGCGCCGATCCTCTCAACCGTTTTCATGAAAAACGGCCTTGATAACGGTATAAAACCGGGACGGCCTACCCACCGGCAAAAGCCGGCTTCAACCGCCATCTCCGGGGTGCGCTTCACCGCTTGCTTGAGGTCCGGACTTGCACCAACTCCGGCTCGCTATCACCGCCACAATACGGTTACTCTCCCCATCACTGATTTGAGCTTTATAAAATTAACATCAAGTTTACCACACCATCCCCAAAAGTCAAGGGGTAAAAACGCATTTTTGAGGATAAAATATCAATTCCGGCAAAAACCACCTACAATGGGATATTACCGTGCTTGCGCATTAAGCGCTGCTCTCGTTTATCGCCTACCATTTGCAGGCTGCGGATTAGATAATCCCTGGTCTGGCGCGGATCGATCACTTCATCAATCCAGCCCCGGGCCGCTGCAATATAGGGGTTGGCATACTTATCCCGGTAGCGATCGACCAGCTCCTGGCGTTTCTGAGCCTTGTCTTCAGCCTCTTCCAGTTCTTTTCTGTTAACAATGTTGACCGCTCCCTCAGGNCCCATAACCGCGATTTCAGCCGTGGGCCAGGCCAGGCAGATATCGGCGCCAAGCGAGCGGGAATTCATGGCAATATAGGCTCCCCCGTAGGCCTTGCGCAGGATAACCGAAACCTGAGGCACGGTGGCTTCCGAGTAGGCATAAAGAACTTTGGCCCCATGGCGGATCACACCACCCCACTCCTGCTCAACACCGGGCAGGTAACCGGGAACATCGACAAATGTAACCAGGGGCAGGTTGAAGGCATCGCAAAAACGGACAAAGCGGGCAATTTTATCTGATGAATTAACATCCAGGCACCCCGACTTGAACTGGGGCTGGTTGGCAATAATACCCACCGCCTGTCCATTCAAGCGGGCGAAGGCCACTACGGCATTGGGGGCATAACCTTTGTGGACTTCCACCATTTCACTGCCGTCAACCACCCGTTTAATCACTTCCCGCACATCGTAAGAGCGGTTAGGGTTCTCGGGCATAATCGTAACCAGTTCTTCCTGGCTCAATTCGGGCTCTTTGCTTTCCGCCTCCGGAGGATCGTCGACGTTGTTGGAGGGCAGGTAACCGATCAGGGCACGGATCTGCTTAAAGCAGTCTTCCTCATTTTCGGCAAAAAAATGGGCCACACCGCTGGTTTCGTTGTGGGTGGCTGCGCCCCCGAGCTCATCCGGGGTTACCTTTTCACCAGTTACCGCCTCAATAACCTGGGGGCCGGTAATGAACATGTTGCTGGTTTTATCCACCATAAAAACAAAGTCGGTTATAGCCGGCGAGTATACGGCGCCCCCGGCGCAGGGCCCCATGATTACAGATATCTGGGGGATTACCCCTGAACAGAGGGTATTGCGGTAAAAGATATTGCCGTAACCGTTCAGGGCATAGACGCCTTCCTGGATCCTGGCTCCCCCGGAGTCGTTTAATCCAATAACGGGTTTGCCGTTTTGTGAAGCCAGGTCCAAAACCCGGCATATTTTATTGGCATGGACCTCGCTGAGCGAACCCCCGGCCACAGTAAAATCCTGGGCATAAACATAAATTTCCCGGCCTGACACCGTCCCGTAACCGCTCACCACCCCTTCACCAGGGTTGGGATACTCAAGGCTGCTGGCATCTTCCAGCCCGGTCTGGGAAAAGGTGCCCAATTCCACAAAACTGCCTTCGTCAAGCAGTTTTTCCAACCTTTCCCGGGCAGTCAGCTTGCCCTTTTGATGTTGGGCTTCAATCCGCTCTTCTCCTCCGCCGGCCAGGGTGCGGCGGCGTCTCTCTTCAAGATGGTTCAATTTTTCCTCCACTGCAATCACCGCTTTCTGCAAAATAATTTTTAACGTTTACTTCTGCTCTAGCTCAATGCTCACAAAGTTCTATAAGAACTCCGCCGGTAGACCGGGGATGCAAAAATGCAATTTTCGCTCCCCCGGCCCCATAACGGGGCTCTTGATCAATCAATTCTACTCCCTGTTCCCGCAATTGTTTTAATTTGCCTTCCAGATCTGAAACCCTAAAAGATATGTGATGAAATCCTGTGCCCTTTTTAGCGATAAATTTACCCACGGGCCCGGTGGAATCCGTCGGTTCAAGTAGTTCCAGCTTGCTCTCGCCAACCGGCACAAAGGCTACTTTTACTTTTTGTTCATCAACCTCCTCAATGCCTTTTAATTCCAGCCCCAGCTGATCCCGGTAAAACTGCAGGGCCAATTCCAGGTCGTTAACCGCTATACCGATATGATCAATTTTTTCAAACAAAATGATCTCCTCCGCCTTAATAATTTCCCCCCACTTTTTGTTTTATAAACTCAACAATTTCTTCAGTAGACGAGCCGGGAGAAAAAACTTCCGCCACCCCATTCTCTTTCAGATAAACAACATCTTCTTTCGGAATAATCCCGCCAACAATGACAATTATATCATGGCTTTCCTGTTCGTGCAGCATTTCCAGAACCGGAGGCAGAAGTTGCATATGAGCGCCTGATAATATACTTAAACCGATTACCTGCACATCTTCCTGCAGAGCTGTCTCCACGATCTGCTCCGGGGTCTGCCGGAGCCCGGTATAAATCACTTCCATTCCGGCGTCGCGCAAAGCCTGGGCCACCACCTTGGCTCCCCGGTCGTGCCCGTCCAGCCCAACTTTTCCAACCAGCACCCGTACGGGTTTTTCTGCCATATCACCATTCCCCTTTCATCAAAACAAGCCTGATCGGTAATGCATCTTTTTTAACTGGTCCGGCTATAAATGAACATGCTGCTGATACTCGCCGAACACATCCCTCAGGGCCCCGCAGATCTCACCCAGGGTTGCGTATGCTTTAACAGCAGCAAGGATGTACGGCATCAGGTTATCCTCTCCCTGGGCTGCTTTCCGCAGATCCTGCAGTGCCGTAGCTACTTCGCCCTGGTTGCGGCTAAGACGCACTTCCTTCAACCTTTCAATCTGGCGGCGACTGGTAGCCGGGTCCATTTTTAGCAGGTCTATGGGCTGCTCGCCGCTTTCATTATAACGATTAACTCCAACAACGATACGCTTCTGCTCTTCTATTTCTTTCTGGTAACGATAAGCGCTGGCCTGGATCTCCTGCTGAATAAAACCAGCTTCGATCGCTTTAACCGCGCCGCCGATTTCGTCAATCTTTTCCAGGTAACGGTTTGCCTCCCTTTCGATGTGGTCGGTCAGTTCTTCAATGTAATAGGAACCGCCCAGCGGATCGGCAGTATCGGTAACTCCGATTTCATGGGCAATAACCTGCTGGGTCCTCAATGCCAGCAGGACAGATTGCTCACTCGGCAGGGCCAGGGCCTCGTCCCTGGAATTAGTGTGCAGGGACTGGGTGCCGCCAAGCACCGCACTCAGGGCCTGAAAAGCAACCCGCATCAGGTTAACATCGGGCTGCTGAGCCGTCAGGGTGCACCCGGCAGTCTGGGTATGGAACCGGAGCATCATTGAACGGGGATTTTTTGCCCCAAAGCGATCTTTCATCAAACGGGCCCAGATTCGCCTCGCCGCCCTGAACTTGGCCACTTCTTCGAAAAAGTTGGAGTGAGCATTAAAGAAAAAGGACAGACGCGGAGCAAAACGGTCTACCTCCAGCCCCGCTTCCCGGGCCGCCTCCACATAAGCAATGGCATTGCCAAGGGTAAAGGCTACTTCCTGGACTGCTGTAGAACCCGCTTCCCTGATATGGTATCCGCTGATGCTGATCGTATTCCAGTTGGGGATTTTTTCGCCGGCGAAGTCAAATATATCGATGACCAGCCGCATCGACTCCCGTGGTGGGAAGATGTAGGTTCCCCGGGCCACATACTCTTTCAGGATATCGTTTTGAATCGTGCCCTTGAGTTCTTCCTTCGGGATGCCCTGCTTTTCGGCCACGGCCATGTACATGGCCAGGAGAACCGCCGCCGGGGCATTGATGGTCATCGAAGTGCTAACCTGCTCAAGGGGAATTTTATCCATCAGGATCTCCATGTCGGCCAGAGAATCAACAGCCACCCCGACCTTGCCCACTTCGCCGCGGGCCAGGGGGTGATCGGAATCATAACCGATCTGAGTAGGCAGATCAAAAGCAACGCTCAAGCCCGTCTGGCCCTGGTCCAGGAGGTAGCGGAAGCGTTCATTAGTTTCTTCAGCACTGCCAAACCCGGCATACTGACGCATCGTCCAGAGCCGACCACGGTACATAGTTGGCTGAATACCCCTGGTAAAAGGATATTCCCCGGGCCAGTTTAACTGTTCAAGGTAATCAAAACCTTCCATATTCAAGGGGTCATATACTGTTTTTACTTCCAGGCCCGAATCGAGTTTAAACTCTTTTCGTTCCGGGTATTTGCCGGTGGCTTTATTCACCTTGTCTTCCCATGCTTGCTTGGCCCGGCTCATCTCTTCCCTGTTATTTTTATCGTTCAATGTTCCGGCAACCTCCTTTCCAGGCGGCAGGCAGATAGAGGATTAAACTCCGTCATCCCTGCCGCTATCAGTAGAGCTTAATCCAGGACAGACTGGACCAGCGGCGATATCTGGGTGGGCAGGTCTGCTACCTTTACTCCTGCGCCCGTCAGGGCTTCCACCTTACTTTCGAAGGTGCCCCTACCCCTTTCAATAATCGCCCCGGCATGGCCCATCCGTTTTCCTGGCGGGGCGCTTTTACCGGCCAGGTAAGCTATAACCGGCTTGCTCATGTTTGCCGCTATATGGGCTGCCGCTTCTTCTTCGGCGCTTCCGCCTATTTCGCCAACCATAATCACCGCCCTGGTGTCCCCGTCATCTTCAAATTTTTTCAACACGTCTATAAAATGCAAGCCTACGACGCGGTCTCCGCCAAGACCGACCACAGTGGTGGTCCCGATCCCGCTGTCGGTCAAGTGGCCCACGATCTCATAGCACAGAGTTCCGCTTCGAGAAACAACACCTACCGGCCCGGGAATAAAGTAGCGGTTGGGCATAATCCCGATCTTGGAGCTGCCCGAAGAAACAAGGCCAAAAGTATTTGGGCCGACGATAACAGCATTCTTCTGCTTGGCGTAAGCCATAATCTCCATGGCATCATGCAAAGGGATGCTTTCCGGGATCAGGACCAGTAATTTCAGGCCGGCATCGAGCGCTTCCATAGCCGCATCTTTGACAAAGGGAGCCGGCATAAACAAAATACTGGCCTCCGCTTCGTGGTTTTCAAGAGCTTCAAAGGTGGAATTGTATACCGGGACTCCTTCCACTTCCTGGCCCCCCTTGCCGGGTGAAACACCGCCAACAAGCTTGGTTCCGTAAGCCAGCATTTGACCGGTATGAAAAGATCCCTGCCTCCCGGTTATGCCCTGGACCAGTACACGGGTATTTTCATTGATATATACAGACATTCTGCAATCTCCTTTCCTCGTCATGCTTTCATCTACAAACCATATGATAAAATCGATTTATTTTATATCCAGCTTACAACAGGACCTAACCGCTCAGTTCCACGGCATGGCGCACCGCTTCATCCATGGACTCAAAAGTTTTTATACCTTCTTTTTCCAGGATGGCCCGGCCTTCTTCCTCATTGGTGCCAACCAGGCGGAAGGATACCGGCAGATCGATGCCCTTGCTCTTTTTAACTCCTACGAAAGCTTCTGCCACCACGTCACAGCGGGTAATCCCTCCGAAGATATTGATCAGAAGCACTCTTGGATCAGTACCAAGCAATAATTCCAGGGATTTCGAGGTTTTTTCGACATCGGCCCCGCCGCCAAAATCTAAGAAATTGGCCGGTTCACCCCCATAGTGCTGGACCATATCCAGAGTAGCCATGGTAATCCCGGCCCCGTTAGCCATGACGGCAATATCGCCTTCCAGTTCCACATAAGCAAGATCGAGTTCTTCTGCCTTCTTCTCCAGGTCTGTTTTTTCTGAAATACGGGGCAGCTNTGGATGCCTGTAGAGAGCGTCATCATCAATAGTTACTTTGGCATCAGCGGCGATCAAGCCTTGCGGGGTGAGGGCCAGGGGATTAATTTCGGCAAGTTCGGCGTCAAGCTCTTTAAACATGCGGTACAGCTTTGGCAAAAACTTGAGAAACTCTTTTTGCAAGCTACCGGAAACACCCATCTGCCTGCATATCTCCCTGATCATATAAGGCTGCAGGCCGATGCCGACATCAACGGGCCACCTGATCATTCTCTCCTCAGGCACATCTTCTACGTCCATACCCCCGTCCAGTGAAGCTAGGACCACCGGGCGCTGCGCCGTTCCATCGATGGTGATGGCCAGGTACAGCTCTTGCTCTATAGCAATTTTTTCTTCCACCAGCAATTTCTCGGCAGCATAACCGCTGAAGCTCATATTTAAAATGCGGGAAGCCTCTTTCCTGGCTTCTTCCGGGTCGGAAGCGAAAGCTATCCCTCCTGCTTTGCCTCTTTTGCCGGTTAGAACCTGCGATTTAATGACCACATCTCCCAGCTCAGCCGCCGCTGCGCCAGCCTGTTCAGCATTTTCAACCAGTCTGCTGCCGGGTACCGGAATATCAAAGCGGTTGAAAAGTTCCTTTCCTAAATACTCGTATAACTTCAAATCAGTTCCTCCATTCTTTAAATTATTTCAGGCCGTTATATTTTTTTCAACTTATTATACAAAGTCGCCAGTGATATATTCAAGGCTTGAGCCGCCTTTTTTTTACCTTCCAGGGTTTCACCATACCTGGTCAGGGCCAGCTTGAGCATCATCTGCTCCATCTTGTCAAGAGGGATAATTTCATCAAAGGGTTGTGATTCTTTTACACCCAGCCTGCCGATATAAGGGGAAAGTTGGTGGTGTTCAATGACATTACCGTCGGCCAGGACCATGGCCCTTTCTATAGCGCTTTTAAGTTCGCTGATATTGCCCGGCCAATCGTAATCAACCATTTCCTGCATGGCTCGCGGAGATATTTCTCTGATCTTTTTCCCAAGCTTGCGGTTGAGGCGATTGATCAGTTCTTCAGCCAGCAGGGGGATATCTTCAGGACGATTACGCAGCGGAGGCAGGGTTATGGTAGTTTTGCCAAGCATTCGGTACAACTCTTCAGAAAAATTACCCTGCAGGGAAGCATTGAGCAAATTTTCACTGGCCGAGGCAATGATCCTGACATCAACCTGGATGGTCTGTTCCCCACCAATACGGCAGAACCGCTGTTCTTCCATGACTGCGCTCAACTGTTTCTGGAGATCCGGATTAAGGGAGTTCACTTCTTTAATAAACAGGGTGCTGCCCTGAGCCAATTCGATTTTGCCGAGCCTGGTCCTTAAAACTCCCGGCATAGCCCCTTTCTCACAGCCAAAAAGTTCAATTTCCTGCAAAGAATCAGGCACGGCAGAGCAGTCGATAATGATCAGGGGCCTTTTTTTGCGGGGACTGTTGTTATGAATGGCCTGGCCAAAAAGGCTTTTCCCGGTCCCGCTTTCCCCGCTAATCAATACCGCCGACTCGTTGCGGGCAGCCCTGCGGGCGTTTTCCACTGTCGCCTGGAATATTTTACTCTGCCCGGTGAGAGATTCAAAAGATAGGCGGCTGCCGGAAAGCTGATCGATTTGAGCATAAAGATTGTCGATAATGGTGTTTGAATGCTTAAGTTCATCCATAAGCTTCAAGATGTCGCCCACAGGCTGAAAAACAACTACCGCTCCCATCAGCTCACCGTCAACGAAAATTGGTGAAGCATTGGAAATGACATCGGCGTCAGAACCGCCAACATAAGTGCGGTACCCGGTGACCGGTTTCTGCTGGATCAGTGACTGGGCCAGAGCGCCATGCGGCGAGGCTTCGAAAATGTTTCGGTTAACTCGCTCATTTCAGGAATACCGGTAACCCTGGTAAAAGCCGGATTGACATACTTAATAACACCTTTTGCATCGACTACCTCGATCGCGTCCTGCACGGCATTTAAAATTGTTTGCAGCTCACCTTTGACCAACCGAGTTTCCAGCAACTGTTCCCTGGAATTTATTACTGCATTCAGGATAGAACGGGCAGTTAACTCTTCGAGCTTAACGCTACCGGCCAGATTTTTTTTAAGCCAGTCCCTTACCCGGGGATCGCCGGTAGCTTCTATCACTGTTTCCAGCTCAGGCAAACCGGCAATTTTCTTTAAGTCTGCAGTGACAAAGGTTTCCTTACGTTCCTCTTCCGGAAACCACTCAATCTTGCCGTCAGGGCATGCTACCCCCACAAGATCTACTTCCCTGCACTCTTTGAGTAACTTGTATAATTCAATACCGCGTTCTTCATTAACCACTAATGCTGTTTTGATCAAGAGATATAACCGCCCCTTCGTCACCTTAGAATATTCGTAAATATTAGAAGAACTCCTGCCTGCAGTGCCAGGTTTTCTGCAATTAACCCAAAAAGCTGCATAAACTTAGAAGGGTTTATAAACAGGCAAACGTTATTGAATCGACCATCCAGTTCAACCATTGCTGCACCATAAACTATGCTCCAGCTGTTGAATTAAGCTTCAAAAGGGATTATAATACTAACGGAAAGAATATGCAGAAAATAAACGTGCGGGCGTGGCGGAACTGGCAGACGCGCTGGACTTAGGATCCAGTGGGAGTCATCCCTTGGAGGTTCAAATCCTCTCGCCCGCACCACTGATTTTAAAGGGTTTTTGGAAGTTATTGATATATATTATTTATATTTTTATCGGAATCAACCTGATTATAATTGTTATATATTAGGAGTTGCAGAAAAGGCAATATCTTTTTGTATTCTTATTTCCTATAATCATGGAACATATTCTTTATTTAAAATGAGTGGATTACAGGCTATGTGCAGGGAAGTTACTGTAGCTGCCAATCTATTTTGTCCACAGACAGCTATCACAACATGTCCAGATATTGCTGAATGATCTGACCGCACCGTAATATTTTCGATATAATTTGCCGCTATAAAAATGGTGACGAAAAACCTTCACCCGGCATATTACCGGGTGAAGGCACTTTGATACCAAACTTCACTATCAAAAGTATTTAACTATGTGTAATTGTATCTTCGATAAGCTCCAGCCTTTTTTCCAAGGCGTAGACCTGACCTAAGTGACGACATTTCAAATCGATGCTCTCAAAAGACTGACTTGAGGCCTGTATTTTTGCAGCACGCTCTTTCATTTCTGCGACAATGTCTTTGTAGAGCTCTGCGCAGAACATGGCGCTAGATGGGCCGAAGACATCTTTGGCATTTTCATTCCACAACACGTAAGATAANATATCAAGCAACTGTNNTTTCTCATAATTATGTTCAAGGATTTCACTCATTTTTGACTACCTCCTAAAGGATTTCACCTGCGATGACCATTTTAACTATGCTGCCTTCAATGATTCGGCGTTCATTTTGTGCACCGTAGAGCAAACAATGCGTGCACACCTTGTTTACCATTCTGGCTGCTCCGCTGGAGAAAG
>SL_8KL_010_SEDDRAFT_10000580_pt1 | contig 31988 bp, 34 predicted proteins | sample SodLakKL_010_SED_4_FD_11160 | JGI IMG/M metagenome (IMG submission 11160)
GCCAACCTGGAATGCGAGTTCGTGACCCAGAGCTGGGACGGCATTATCCCGGCCCTTCTGGCCAGGGACTACGACGCCATCATAGCCTCCATGAGCATTACAGAGGAGCGAAAAAGAAGGGTGGACTTCACCGAGAAATACTACCAGACCCCGGCCAGGTTCGTTAAGCACAAGGACCGGGATATTGAGATCAGTAAAGATGCCCTTGAGGGCCTGTCAGTTGGGGTTCAAAGAGCCACAGTCAGCGCCAATTTTATAAATGACAATTTTGATGATGTCTTGACTATCCGCTCCTACGCCACTCAGGAGGAAGCCAACATGGATATGGTATCCGGACGGGTGGATCTGCTTTTTGCCGATGCAGTGGTGCTGCAGACCGGCTTTCTGGACTCCGAGGCAGGTCAGAATTACGAGTTTGTCGGACCCAGCTACACAGATGAGGAGTGGTTCGGAGAAGGAATTGGCATTGCTCTGCGCCAGGGAGATGATGATCTGCGCGAGACCTTCAACCAGGCCATTCAGGATATCCGGGAAGACGGTACTTATCAGGAAATAAACGACAGATACTTTGATTTCGATGTTTACGGTGACGAATAACTCCTCAAAATGATCACTCCGGGCCGGCACCAGAGTCAGGTAGTTCTGGTGCCGGCATGTTTTTTCAGGATTTAATACCCATGTCCTTTTTTGACCTGCATGGTTACGGCTGGCTTTTGCTCCAGGGAGCCAAGCTGACCCTTTACGTGGGGATCTGTTCCATGGTGCTGGCCATGGGGCTTGGGCTTTTAGGGGTGCTGTGCAAGTTTTCACGGTCCTCTCTGGTACGTTTCGCGGCCGATACGTACACCACTGTTATCCGGGGGATCCCGGAACTTATCCTTATCCTGCTGGTCTATTACGGAGTGCCCACCCTGATTCAGGATGTAACCGCCAAGCTCGGTCAGCCTGTTTACGTCTCCTTTGATCCATTTGTGGCCGGAGTAGCCACAATCGGTTTTATTTACGGGGCTTTTTCCACCGAGGTCTTTCGCGGTGCCTACCTGGCCGTGCCCAGGGGGCAAGTGGAGGCTGCCCGGGCCTGCGGCATGAGCCGGTCCCTGACCTTCAGAAGGGTGGTCCTTCCTCAGATGATGCGCTTTGCCCTGCCTGGTCTGGGCAACGTATGGATGGTGCTGATAAAGGCCACGGCCCTTATTTCCGTTATTCAGCTGCCGGAACTCATGCGTAACGCAGATATTGCAGCCCGGGCCACGCGGGAGCCATTCACCTTCTTTTTTGCGGCTTCCCTGATTTATCTCTTTATCACCATAGGCTCCAACCTGGTCCAGCAATGGGCTGAAAAACGCGCCAGCCGCGGCATAATCACCGACTGAGGCGGACATGGAAATCATCATTGAAAGTCTGCCCAGGCTCCTTGGCGGTGCTGTGGTCACCCTGGAGATCACTTTCTTAAGTGTTCTGCTGGGATTCGTACTGGCCATCCCCCTGGCGGTCATGCGCGTTTCCAGACTGCGCTGCCTGTGGATGCCGGTATATGCCTTTACCTTTTATTTCCGGGGGACCCCTCTTCTGGTGCAGATTTTTCTCATTTATTACGGAAGCGGCCAGTTTCAGGTCTTTCTGGACTCGGTGGGACTATGGCATTTATTCAAAAGCCCCTGGTTCTGCTCTGTGCTGGCCCTTACCCTGAACACTGCCGCCTATTCAGCGGAGATTTTCCGTGGCGGAATCCAGGGAGTACCCCGCGGTGAGGTGGAAGCGGCCAGGGCCTGCGGTATGTCCGGGATTCTCCTTTACCGCCGCATTGTCATTCCCAAGGCCCTGCGCATCGCCTGGCCGGCCTACACCAACGAGGTCATTTTCCTGCTGCAGGCCTCTTCGTTGGTATCCATTATCACGGTCATGGATATCACCGGAGTGGCCAGGGAAATATCCGCACGCAGCTTTGCCTTTTACGAACTATTTCTGGCTGCTGCGGCAATATACCTGGTCCTGGTCTACGGCATTCTGTGGATATTCAAGAGAATTGAAAACCGCATAAACGCCTACCTGCAAGTAGGTCAGCATTAGTCCATGTCCTGGAAAAATCATCTCCGGGGCGATCTGCTGCTCCTTTTGACAGCCCTGATCTGGGGTTCCGCCTTTGTGGCCCAGAAGGTGGGCATGGACCACATGGGCCCTTTCATGTACACCGGCATCCGCTTTGCCCTGGGGGCCATGGTCCTGACTCCGCTGATTCTTTATTTCGGTAGTCTCAGGCCGCCTTGCGCGGCAGGGCAAAAGAGCCCTTCCATTCTCCTTGCCGGTCTTTTATCCGGGACAATTTTATTTATGGCCAGCATTCTGCAGCAGGTGGGCATAATTTATACCACTGCGGGAAAGGCCGGATTCATCACCGGGCTTTACGTGGTCATCGTCCCCCTCCTAGGCTGTCTGTGGGGGTTCAGGCCGGGTGCAGGAGCCGGGATCGGTGCTGTTCTGGCTGTCACCGGACTTTATCTGCTGACCATTACCGACGGTCTGACCATCAGTCTGGGAGACAGCCTGGTGCTGGCCTGCGCTTTCATGTATGCCCTGCATGTTCTGGCCATAGGATGGCTGGCCCCCAGAATGGATGTCCTGCGTCTGGCGGCACTGCAGTTCTGGGTATGCGCGGCGCTCAGCCTTGGGATGGGAATGGCCCTGGAAGAGCTTACCTGGAGCATGATAAGAAGTGCGGCAGTACCCATTCTTTACGGGGGAGTCCTTTCTGTGGGCGTGGCCTTTACTCTGCAGGTGGTGGCCCAGAGAAGGTCTCCCCCTACACATGCCGCGGTGATTTTAAGTCTGGAGACGGTTTTTGCAGTTTTCGCCGGGATGATCATTCTGGGGGAAGCCTTACACCCCAGGGGTTGGGCCGGGTGCGCCCTGATGCTGGCAGGGATGCTTGCAGCCCAGCTTGATTCTGTATATCCTGTGAAAAAAGTACTGGTGGACAGAATACGCAGGCTTTTCAAAAAGACCCAATGAGTTTTCATCCGGGAATAAGGAATTTACGGATGGAAACTTATTAAGAGGTACGAATATGCATGAACAATATCCCAGCGTGCGCAAGGGGCTTTTGCAGCTCATCTTTTCCGGATCTTTCATGAAGCGCTGGAACGACAAGTTGCGCCCGGTGGAACTGATAGAGGTAGATAAGCAGGCGCACAAGATGTTTGTGGCTTACATTCTTTATCTTCTCAATTCCAGGGATATGCCTGCTGATGAGAGGCTTCACCTGGGTGAGAAGGTTATCCAGGGCGGAATCTATGAATATCTTTACCGGCTGGTGATTACGGACATAAAGCCCCCTATTTTCTACCGCATAAAATCCAATCCTGAGCACTACAAGCAGCTGACAGAATGGGTCCTGGAGCAGCTGCAGCCCCGGGTTCAACCTTTAGGGGACCATTTCTGGCAGGGGCTTTGTGCATATCTGCAAAAACCTGACGACACCGGGCTGGCGGGCAAGATCCTCAGTGCCGCCCATATCTTTGCCAGCAGCTGGGAGTTCGGCCTTATCAAGGGGGTTAATCCCGGTGATGATGAGCTAAAGGATATTGAGGCCAATTTTGAAGAGCTGTTAAAAGAGCACTTTGATCTCACAGGCATGCGCGAAATCGCAGGAGGTTCGCGAAACGGCCTGGGAGGCCTGGTTAATCTTTGCGGCCGGCTGAGGTTTCAGAAAAGGTGGTCCCAGACTCCGCGAATCCCGGAGACGTCGGTTCTGGGGCATATGTTCATCGTGGCCTGCCTGGCCTATTTTTTCAGCCTGTCTGTAGGGGCCTGTTCCAGCCGCAGGCAGAACAATTTTTATGCAGGGCTTATTCATGACCTGCCGGAGCTTCTGACCCGGGACATTATTTCTCCGGTGAAGCAGTCGGTGCAGAGGATAAAGGACCTCATCCGGGAATACGAGCAAAGGGAACTGGAGCAGAGGGTTTTCACCCTCCTTGATGAACCGGGCTACAGTGAACTCACTGCCAGGCTGCGCTACTACCTCGGGGACAAGGATTATTCGGAGTTCGACAACACTGTGGTGGATAAAGGCAGGGTGCTCAGTCTGGATGCTGACGAGCTGCACCAGAACTACAACCGGGACGAATTTGATCCCAGGGACGGACATCTGCTCAAGGTATGCGATAATTTAGCGGCTTTTATCGAGGCCTATACCGCTACCAGAAACGGCATTACCAATGAGCAGCTGCAGCAGGCGCAATGGAAGATCCGCAACCGCTATCAGCGTGAGAATCTGCTGGGAAGGCTGCACATCGGGGCTTTGCTGGCGGATTTTGATTGAACCCGCCAGCTGAGGCACTGTACCTGGCCTTCTAATCCCTGGCTATTTCCAGGATGGGCCAGATCTGGTCCATATTTTCCACGGTTTTGACCTGGATATTTTTCCTGAGCTCCGGCGGGATTTCATTGAAATCGCGCTTGTTGGAGTCCGGAATGATCACCGTCTTGACTCCGGAGGCCACTGCAGCCAGGATTTTCTCCTTTATGCCTCCCACAGGCAGCACCCGGCCGCGAAGAGTGATCTCTCCGGTCATGCCGATATCCCTGGGCAAAGGCCTGTCCAGCAGGGCCGAAACAAGCGCGGAAACCATGGTCAGCCCGGCTGAAGGACCGTCCTTGGGGGTGGCCCCGGCCGGCACATGGATGTGGATGTCGCGTTTGTCCAGGAGGTCTTCGTCCAGACCGAGTGTTTTGGCCCGGCTGCGGGCATAGCTTAGAGCCGCCTGGGCGCTTTCCTTCATGACCTCGCCCATCTGTCCCGTGAGTATGAGTTTGCCCTTGCCCGGCATGAGGCTTACCTCCACGTGCAGGATCTCCCCGCCGTAAGCGGTCCAGGCCAGTCCTATGGCCACACCTGCAGGCAGTTCCTTTTCCCGGTCCTCAAGTATGTATTTGGGCACACCCAGAAGTTTGTCCACCTTTTTCCTGGTGATGCGAAAGGGGCCTTTTTTGCCTTCAGCCACCTGCCTGGCGATTTTGCGGCATACTGCCCCTATTTCGCGCTCCAGGTTCCTGAGCCCCGCCTCCCGGGTATAGTTGCGGATAATCTCTTTTATGACCCCATCGCTCAAGGATACGTCCTTTTCCTTGAGCCCGCTTTCCTTGATCTGCCTGGGCAGGAGGTATTTACGGGCGATATGCACCTTTTCCTGCTCGGTATAGCCCGGAATGCGGATAACCTCCATGCGGTCCAGCAGGGCCGAGGGGATGGTGTCCAGGATATTGGAGGTGCAGATGAACATGACCTTGGACAGGTCATAAGGGACATTCAGGTAGTGGTCGGTGAAGGAATGGTTCTGCTCCGGGTCCAGGACCTCCAGCAGGGCCGATGAGGGGTCCCCTCTGAAGTCGGCACCCACCTTTTCTATTTCATCCAGCATAAAGACCGGGTTGACGGACCCGGCCTCCTTCATGCTCTGGATGATGCGCCCGGGCATGGACCCGATGTAGGTCCTGCGGTGGCCGCGAATTTCAGCCTCGTCGCGCATTCCGCCCAGGGACATGCGCACGAACTTGCGGTTCAGGGACCTGGCGATGGACTGGCCCAGGGAAGTCTTGCCCACACCGGGGGGGCCCACAAAGCAGAGGATGGGACCTTTCATTCTGGGGTTTAGTTTGCGTACGCTCAAGTACTCCAGGATCCTTTCCTTGACCTTTTCCAGGTCATAGTGGTCCTCGTTTAATATCTTCTGGGCCTCTTTTATATCCAGGCGGTCCTTGGTCTTCTTTTTCCAGGGGATTTCCACCAGCCATTCCAGGTATGTCCTGGCCACGGTGGATTCGGCTGAATCGGGGTGCATGTTTTCCAGCCTCTGGAGCTGCTTTTCAGCCTCTTTCATCACCTTGGCCGGAAGTCTGGCCTTTTTCAGGGACTCCCGCAGCTGCTCCATGTCGTCCCCGCTTTCGGTGACATCGCCCAGTTCCTTGCGGATGGCTTTTAGCTGCTCCCGCAGGAAGTATTCGCGCTGGGCCTTGTCCATGCCCTCCTTGGCCATGTTCTGGATCTTGGCCTGCATCGAGGCCACCTCCACCTCGCGCACGAGCTGCTCGTTGACCATTTTCAGGCGTTGCAACGGGTCGCTGCACTCCAGGATCTGCTGAGCATCAGCAGGCTTCATCCTCAGGTTGGAGGCCACCAGATCCGCCAGACGGCCGGGGTCGTCCACACTGTTTAAAACGGCCATGATCTCGGAAGCATCCACCCCTCTAAGTCCCAGGAGCTTTTCGCTCTGCTCCCGGGCGGCCCGTAACAGGGCTTCGGATTCGGAAGTGGGATCGGTAAATTCCTTGTCCTTGATCACGTCTATTTCCACCATGTCCATGGGATCAGTCTGGACGAACCTGCGTATCCTGGCCTTGTTGATGCCCTGGACCAGAACCTTGAGGCGGCCGTCGGGCATTTTCAGCATGCGCATGATCATGACCACGGTGCCGGTCTGGTAAAGGTCGTCAGGACCGGGATTTTCCACCTGTTCATCCTTCTGGGTGCAGATAAGCAGGTAGCGGTTATTGTTCAGGGCGTGGTCAATGGCCTGGATGCTTTTGTCCCGCCCCACGAAAAGGGGAAGGATCATGTAATTGAATACCACAATATCTCGCACCGGAAGAAGCGGCAGGCTGGAGGGTATCTCCAGCTCCGCCTCCTGGCCCGAGCTCTCCGACTTTGGAGGGTCTTCCACGGGGTTTACTATCTCCCCGGGTTCGGCAAAAAATATCTTTTCATCGCTCATGGCAAGTTTTCTCCTGAAAAATTTAGCCGGATGTCCGGCTTCTGGACGCAAAAGTCAGTCATCAGGCCCCGCAGGAACTCTGCAGGGCCTGATGTTCAATTGTAAGCTGTATCAGGCATTAGTCAAGCGCGTTGGAAAAAATATCGCGCTGGTCCGGCTATAATGCGGATAAGCTTATGGAAGTATGGAGCAGGATGCAGGTCTACCTGATCTCGAACTTGGAATAGGTCTTGTCGTATTCCATATCCTGGCATTTAATGTCTTTTACTTCACTCATGGAAGAACCCTGGATCAGCCTTTTCTTGAACTCGGCCAGAGCATCCTCATCTCCCTGGGCCAGAACTTCCACCCGGCCGTCATGCAGGTTTCTGACCCAGCCTTTTACTCCCAGGCTCTGAGCCTGCTCCTGTGTCCAGGATCTGAAAAAAACGCCTTGAACCTTGCCGCTGAGTATACATTGCATGGAATTCATAAGTTTTCTCCTGTTGGTTTTTGGCGTTGGACCGTTTTGGGGCCTGCAGCCGGATGCTGCCTGGACCCGAATATCAATACTTCATTTTTAGCAAATGTTAAGCACGCTTTGGTCTGTTCTTTTCCTTCTGTTACAAATATCCATGTTCCTGAAAACTGAAAAAACTGTCTTCGGATATAATCACATGGTCCAGAAGCCTTACTCCCAGGGCCGCTGATACTTCCTTGATTTTCCTGGTCAGTTCCCGGTCCTGAAAAGAGGGATACGGGTCGCCGCCGGGATGGTTGTGCAATAGAATCACGCCGCTGGCTCTTTTTTCCAGGGCAACCGTCAGGATCTCCCTGGGGAAGACCGGGGCCTGATCCACTGTTCCCCGGCTCATTTTTTCTAAGTCAAGCAGCCGGTTTTTGTTGTCCACCATGATGGCCCAGAATTCTTCTACGGGCTTGAACTGGAGCCTGGATCTGGCAAGACGGACGACTTTTTCCGGCGAGTCCAGGGTGCTCCTGCTGCTAAGTCCGGACCTGTCCGTCCTGGCCCAGAATTCACCCCAGAGCTTAAGAAATGTAATAATACCCGGACCGATGCCGTCAATAGCCTGAAGGTCGCCGGGCCTTGCAGCCAGGAGGTCCTTGAAGGTGGGGTAGCGGTTAAGAAGGGCCTTGGCCAGGGGCTTGGTGTCCTTTCTGGGCAGGGCGTACCCCAGGACCAGTTCCAGTATTTCATAGTCCTGCAGGCTGGCAGGGTCCTTGTAGAGACGCTGCTTCAGTCTCTGGCGATGACCTGTATAGTGCGGTTTTCGGAAATCCATAATGGAAACTCACTTGCCAAGGAAATGCTCACTTTTGCCTGAACATGCGGTAAAGATCTGCAGTCAGCTTTTCCAGGGCCTGGTCCTGCAGGACGGTTCCTGACTTTACTCCGGCCTCGGCCTCAAGGATCATGTCCCAGATTTGGGCGATGTTCCGGGGGCCCAGCTGCCTGGCCAGCTGGATTTTTTGTTTTTTTGTCCCGGGATGCAGGTAAACCTTGTCCTCTTCCCCGGCAGCCAGATGCCACATAATGCGGGCTTCGTGCAACAAAAGCCCTAGAAACTGAAAGAGGCCGTCCAGGCCTGATTGCTGATCCCTGAAGAATTTCTGCCATACCCGGGCAAGGTTTTTACCCTGCTGGATACTCTGCATCTGGGCGAAGATGTCCAGATCAGCCCTGGGCTCGACTATGTCCAGGTGTTCCAGGGTCACCCTGTTCTGGTCCAGAGCCAGAAGACGCAGTTTCTCCAGTTCCCGGTCCACCCCCAGACTGTGCAGGGGCAGGATATCCACCAGTTTTTCCTGTACACCGGGATCGAATACAAGGCCGGTTTCCCGGGCTCTTTTGTCCAGGTACCTGGGCAGGTTCTGCCTGGTGATGCCGGGAAAATGCCAGAGCCAGCCCTTTTCCCGGGCGACCCTGAAAAATTTCTGCTTTTCCAGGAAGGCGGGGATCTTGGGCTTGCCTTTCTCCCAGGGGCCTTCAAGGCAGATAAAAGGCCATATGCCGGACTTGAATCCCTTGAGGGCCGGAGCCAGGGATTTCCACTGGGCTTCTTTGAAGACCTGGCAGTTGCGGATAACAACCACCCTGGAAGGTCCCATCATGTTGGCCATGTTCAGGGATTTCCACAACTTCTGTTCCAGGTCCTCATCATCGCTCCACAGGGTGTTTAGTTCCCAGGAATCGGGATCATATGGTTCAAGGATCTTATGAATCTGTCTTTTGAGAAGGCCCGAATCCGGGCAGAAACAGAAGTAAAAGCCGGGTCTGGACATGGTACAACCCGGCCCTTAAAATTCTGTGCCCAGCCGGTCCGTGGCCAGGCGCAGGGCTTCTTCAACTGCTTCCTGGGCAGCCTGCCTTTCTCCCGGGGTGCTCTCCCCCGGCACCGGGGCCTGATCCTGGGCCAGGTAATAAGAGCTGCTGCCGCGGACGCTGCCCGAAGACCACAACAGCTGGTCATCCTGGGAGTGATAAATTTTTACTTCCAGGTCCAGCCTTACATCGGAGCGCACCGCCCTGTCCCCGGCCCCGGTGAGATCGTCGGAAACCCGGTAGTTTTTGATGTCTATCTCTATGTAGGCCTGGGACTGCTCCCGGTCCACCCAGGATATATCCGCCCGCCTGGAGAACTCGTCGCGGAAGTTGGAACGCACGAAAGGCTCCAGCCAGGCCTCCTGGGTGGGATTGTTCACCCGGTCCAGATGCAGCCGGCTTACGCCCTCGGGCATATCCACCGGAGTCATGCCGGCGAAGTTGTAGCCGCATCCGGCGCAAAGGGCCAGGCAAAGAACCAGCACTGCAATTCGCATATTCAACGCACCACTATGTTTACCAGTTTTTGAGGCACAATTATCACCTTGACCACGTTTTTGTCCTGGATATGTTTTTTGACTTTTTCATCCTCCAGGCAAAGGGATTTGAGCTCTTCCTGGTCCATGTCCACGGGGACATTCATGCTGGAGCGCAGCTTTCCGTTGACCTGGATGACCACGGTGACCTCTTGGCGCACCAGGGCCCTGGAGTCATACTCCGGCCATCTGCTCCAGGCCAGGCTTTGCCTGTATCCCATGTGCGACCACAGTTCCTCGCAGATATGCGGAGTGATGGGGGCCAGCACAGTCAGAACCGTTGACAGGGCCGATGAGAGCACCTGCGGCCCGTTGGGGCTTTCTCTGAGGGACTGCCGGCGCTGGCCGATGGTGTTTAAAAGTTCCATACAGGCGGCTATGGCCGTGTTGAACTGAAACCTGTCCAGCATGTCCCGCGTGGCGCGGCGCATGGCCTCGTGCTCGGCAGCCCGCAGCTCATTTTCTTCCGGGGTAAGCTTTGTCCCTTCCATGGCCATGCAGGGTCCAACAGGGGAGATGACCCCGGATAGTTCGTGCACCAGCCTCCAGAGGCGGTTTAAAAATCTGTAGGAGCCTTCAATGGCTGAATCGCTCCACTCCAGATCCTTTTCCGGGGGAGAGGCGAACAGGCAGTAAAGCCGGACTGTATCGGCCCCGAAGCGCTGGATCATTTCATCCGGGTCCACCACGTTGCCCTTGGACTTGGACATTTTGGCCCCGTCTTTGAGGACCATGCCCTGGGTCAGAAGATGGGCAAAGGGCTCGTCCAGGTCCCAGTATCCTGTATCGCGCAGGGCCTTGACAAAGAAGCGGGCGTAAAGAAGATGCAAAATGGCGTGTTCAATCCCGCCTATGTACTGGTCCACAGGCAGCCAGTATTTTATGGCCTCCGGATCAAAGGCGTCATCGTTTTTGCGCGGTGCGGTGAACCTGGCGAAATACCAGGAGGATTCAACAAAAGTATCCATGGTGTCTGTTTCCCGCCTGGCCTTTTGGCCGCATTCCGGACAGTCCACCTGGACAAAGCTTTCCAGGTCCGGCAATGGAGAGCGTCCGTCCCTGGGCATCTCAGCCTCCTGGGGCAGAACAACAGGAAGGTCGCCGGGCGGTACTGGGACTATGCCGCATGTCTGGCAATAAATAACCGGAATAGGAGCCCCCCAGAAGCGCTGCCTGGAGATGTTCCAGTCCCGCAGGCGGTAGTTTACAGCCCTTAGTCCGGCCTGCAGACCCTCCAGATAATCGGCAATCTCTTCCTGCACCTGCGAGGTGGGCTTGTTGTTGAACTGCCCGGAGTTGACCGCCAGCCCAGGATCAACAAAAGCGGTGTCCAGCTCATCAGGCAAAGGTTCGTCCATCCCCAGGGGTTTGACCACCACCCGCACCGGCAGGTTGTATTTGCGCGCAAATTCCAGATCTCTCTGGTCATGGGCAGGCACGGCCATGACCGCACCGGTGCCGTACTCGGCCAGGACAAAGTTGGCCAGAAAAATGGGCATTTTTTCCCCGGTGGCCGGGTTGATGCAGTAACTACCGGTAAATATGCCTTCTTTTTCAGTGTCCTCGGCTGTACGTTCTTGGTGTTCCTGGGAAGTGGTCCTGGCAATGAATTCGCGGATTTTTTCCTGTTCGGGGTTGTCCCGGATGAGTCGGGGGACCATCTCATGCTCCGGGGCCAGGCTCATGAAGGTGGCCCCGAACAGAGTGTCGTGCCGGGTGGTGAAGACGGTGATCTTTTCCTTCAGTCCCTGGACTGGAAAGTCTATCTCCATGCCGGTGCTTTTGCCGATCCAGTTCTTCTGCATGCTGATGACCCGTTCCGGCCACCCGCCTGAAAGCTTGTCCAGATCTTTAAGCAGTTCTTCGGCATAATCGGTTATGCGCAAAAACCACTGGGAGAGTTCGCGTTTTTCCACCATGGAGTCGCAGCGCCAGCACTGTCCGGCCTCCACCTGCTCGTTGGCCAGGACAGTGACACAGGTGGGGCACCAGTTGACCGGGGCCTTCTTGCGGTATGCCAGGCCCTTCTCGAAAAACTTTAAAAAAAACAGCTGCTCCCACTGGTAATATTCAGGATGGCAGGTGGCCAGCTCCCTGCTCCAGTCGTAGGAGTAGCCGAGCCTTTTGAGTTCATCGCGCATGTAGTCGATGTTCTGGTAGGTCCAGTGGGCGGGATGGGTGTTGTTCTTTATGGCCGCGTTTTCAGCGGGCATGCCAAAGGCGTCCCAGCCCATGGGATGCAGGACGTTGTATCCCTGCATCATCTTCATCCTGGACACCACATCCCCGATGGAATAGTTGCGCACATGGCCCATGTGGATACGCCCGGAGGGGTAGGGAAACATTTCCAGGACGTAGTATTTGGGCCTGTCAGGTTCTTCATGGGTGACCTGGAAGGTTTTCTCTTCCTCCCAGAACTGCTGCCACTTTTTTTCTATCTCCTCCGGAATGTACCTGCGTTCCTGCATTTAATGTCATCCTTTAATAACAACTTTTAAGTCCAATCCTGTTCCACAGACCCCTGGGGGACAGACCACATTTTATTTTCTGTGGTGTGTCCTGTGCCGGGTCGCTTATCTCCTGGAGTGTAAAATCATAATGTCTGCGCAGGCAAATGTTTGTTTCCCTGCGGTGCCATATTTCCAGGACCTCCCGGACAAGATGGACATCATCTTTTACAGTGAAGACAAAAACCGAGTCCATGGTGAAATGGGGCCAGAATAGATCTCCCCACCTGGCCAGGGCTTTATCCACAGGCAGGTTGAAGACCCGGACCAGATCATGCGTGTTCACACACCACCTGGTCTGCCCCAGGCCCTCGATGCACGTGGAAAGCTCCATGGCCCACTCAGCATGGTCCTGGTCTTTTTGCAGGGGGAAGAACAACTCCCATGTTCGGGCATACTCACTGGGCCAGGATCTTAGAAGCGGCCCCCCCGTATCTTCACCAGTCGGCAACTCAAACCCGAGCCTGGAATAAAGTATGGGGCAGGAATCAAGCTCCCGCGTCAGTCCCAGGTTGATCATGTCTTATATCTCTGGCCACGGCGTCCAGGATGCCGTTGACAAAGTTGCGCGAGTTGTTGTCCCCAAAGGTCTTGGCCAATTCAACGGCCTCGTTGATGGCCACCTTAATTGGGATGTCCTCCCTGTGGGTCATTTCATAAACAGCCAGGCGCATTATGGACAGTTCCACCATGGCGATGCGCTTAACCTTCCAGTTCTGGGAATGTCTGCTGATTACGGCATCAAGTTTGTCCAGGTTGTCACGGACACCGTTTACCAGCTGCAAAGCGTATGACATTTCCTGCTGTGCTGCAGTGTCCTGGTCATTCTTAAAGTGATCAAAGGTGCTGAGCAGCCGACTGCCTGTTTGATCAAAATTCAGAGAGTAAAGGATCTGAAAGGCAAATACCCTTTGGGCGTGCCTTGAATGCGATCGCCTGGTGCTGTGAGTTTTTCTGGACATTTGCTGTCAGACAGGGTTAATCCACCTGCTCCATGACCCGGATAAGTTCCAGAACAGCTGCTGCGGCCTCCACACCCTTGTTGCCAGCCTTGCTCCCGGCTCTTTCAATGGCCTGCTCCAGGCTGTCCGTAGTTAAAAGGCCAAAGCCCACAGGCATGCCGCTTTCAATGGAGCTCTGGGCAATACCTTTTGTTGCCTCGGAGGCGACATAGTCGAAATGCGGGGTTGCCCCGCGGATGACCGCACCCAGGCAGACTATCCCGTCCAGGTCTTTTTTGCCTGCCAGGCGTTTGACCAGTACAGGCATCTCAAAGGCCCCGGGTACCCGGTAAAGGGTCAGGTTTTCCCTGGCCATGCCGTGGCGTACCAGGTAATCCACGGCTCCGCCGATGAGCCTGTCCACAATAAAGTCGTTGAATCTGCAGGCCACCAGGGCGATTTTAAGCCCCTTGGCATCCAGTCTGCCTTCGATGGTTTTGATGTGCATCATGCTTATCTCTCCAATGGTCCTTGTTTACTGCTTTCCGGAAATACTCAGGATATGCCCCATCTTTTCCTTCTTGGTCAGCAGATAGCACTGGTTCTGCTCACAGGCAGGGACTTCGATGGATACCCTGTCCACCACCTCCAGGGCAAAGCCTTCCAGGCCGATTATTTTCTTGGGGTTGTTGGTCATAAGACGCATTTTGGTGATGCCCAGGTCCACCAGTATCTGGGCTCCTATGCCGTAGCTGCGTAAATCTGGAGCGAACCCCAGTTCTTCGTTGGCCTCCACGGTGTCCCGGCCCTGATCCTGCAGGGCATAGGCCTTTATCTTGTTGGCCAGGCCTATTCCCCGACCTTCCTGACTCATGTACAGGATTACGCCTTTTCCGGCCTGGTCCACCATGCGCATGGCGGCCTTGAGCTGGTTGCCGCAGTCACAGCGCAGGGATCCGAAAACATCACCTGTAAGGCACTGGCTGTGCACCCGCACCAGTACGGGTTCGTTCTTTTTGATTTTGCCCTTGACCAGGGCCACATGGGTGTGCTCGTCCACCTCGTTTTCATAGGCTATGGCCCGGAAAGTGCCGCATTCGGTGGGCAGTTCAGCTTCAGCCACCCGTTTGACCATGGAGTCGAACCTGGATCGGTAACGGATCAGCTCCTCGATGGTGCAGATTTTGATTTCGTGTTTTCTGGCGAATTCAATGAGATCGGGCATGCGGGCCATGTTGCCGTCGTCGCGCATTATTTCGCAGATCACCGCCGCCGGTTTGAGCCCTGCCAGGCGGGCAAGATCCATGCTTCCCTCGGTCTGCCCGGCCCGGACCAGCACTCCGCCTTTTTTGGCCCGCAGGGGAAATATATGCCCGGGCGTGGCGATATCTTCCGGGACCACGTTGTCCTGGATGGCGGTGAGAATGGTGGTGGCCCGGTCATAGGCCGAAATGCCGGTGGTTACCCCTTTGGCCGCTTCTATGGAAACGGTGAAGGCGGTTTCAAATCTGGAGGTGTTTTTGGGGGCCATCATGGGCAGGCCCAGCCTGTCCACCCATTCCGGGGCCAGGGCCAGGCAGATGAGCCCGCGGCCGTATTTGGCCATGAAATTTATGGTCTCGGGAGTGATGTGTTCGGCGGCGATGGTCAGGTCTCCCTCGTTTTCCCTGTCCTCATCATCCACCAGGATGACCATCCGGCCCCGCCGGATGTCTTCAATTGCTTCTTCGATGCTGCTAACTGACATTTTTAGCCTCGTGTTTATTTATTTTCCCTCAGGATAAATTATTAGCCTTAAAAACCATGCTGTCTCAAGAAATCCATGTCGATTTTTCCGTNCCGGGTCCGGGACTGGTCCGCAGACCAGGGGGCCAGCATGTTCTGGACGTATTTTCCGATAAGGTCGGTCTCCATGTTGACCTGAGAGCCTTTTTTCCAGCGGGCAATGGCGGTTTCCTTCCAGGTGGCCGGGATAATGTTCACCTGCAGCCATCCCGGACCACATCCGGTTATGGTCAGACTTACTCCATCCAGGGCAACGGAGCCTTTGTTTATCACCTGGGGACTTAACTCTTCTGAAAAACCCAAGGTGATTTTTCTGGATTCACCGGCCGACTGGATATCTTCCACTACTGCCAGACAATCCACATGTCCGGACACCAGATGCCCCCCGAGCCTGTCTCCCAGGGCCAGTGCCCTTTCAAGATTTAGCTGGCTGCCTATGCTTATGTTTTTTAAATTTGTAACCGAGATGGTCTGGGCAGAGGCATACACATGAAAAGCATCCCGGCTGAAATTTTCCGCAGTGAGGCAGACCCCGTTGACAGCAATGCTCTCTCCGGGGCGGGGATCTCTGATGGCAAAGTCCGCCCTGACCGTGAACCTGGTCTCCAGGCCCTTTTTTTCTATGGCGGAAACTCTGCCTGTGCCCTGTATGAGGCCGGTAAACATAATCTGTTATTGTCTCCCATTACCCTATAATGGTCAATGAATTATTCCCTGTTCAGGGAAAAGAGCTTGAGCAGGATCTCGGGTCCCAGGTTCAAAATTTCTCCCGGGCGAAAGTTCAGGGCCTGATCCATAAATTCCACTTCTCTGCCCCCGGCCACCGGCACGGCCTGCTGATCACCAAGCATTTTCAGGGCTACAAAGGCCCAGGTTTCATCAGCCAGGCCCTGCTGTAAGAGGCACATGGCCAGTCGGCCCCCTCCCTCGCATAAAACGTAATAAATGCCCAGTTCCTGCCTGAGCTTCTGCAACCCCTGCTCCAGGTTCAGACCGGGGCCTTTTCTGTCCAGACCCATGACCCTGCAGCCCCGGGCCTTAAGGGCGTCTGCCTTGGAGGAAGAAGCAGATGCCTGGTCGGTCCAGAAGATGGTCCGGGAGGCTCTTTTCTGCAGCAGGTAAAAATCATCATCTGGATCAGGCAGCCTGGAGGTGAGAATCACTGCCAGAGGCTGATGCCTGACTCCCTGGATGCGGCTGTTCAGGGCGGGATTATCCTGGTAAAAGGTGTTGCCTCCCACCAGCACCGCGCCCACCCTGGACCTTAATTCGTGGACCATCTGTCTGGCATTCTCCGAGGTAACCCACCTGGAGTGCCCGGTGCGGGTGGCTATGCGTCCGTCAAGGGTGGAAGCGGTCTTGAGGTAGACATATGGACGGTCTGAATTGTTCCACAGGGAAAAATCAGCGATGAGATCCCGGCATCTTTGCTCTTCCACGCCTACTGTGACTCTTACTCCACTGTGTTGTAGAAAATCCGCCCCGCCGCCCTGGACCAGGGAATTGGGGTCCCTGGTTCCTATGATCACTTCCGGTATGCCGGCCTGGAGTATGGCAGTGGTGCAGGGAGGGGTCCGGCCTTGGTGATTGCAAGGTTCAAGAGTGACGTACATGGTGCAGGAGGAAAGATCTGCAGCGTTTTCCCGGGCGTTTTTTACGGCCTCCACTTCGGCATGATCTTCACCACAGGCCCTGTGCCATCCTCTGCCCATGATCCTGTCCCCGGACGTCACCAGTGCTCCCACGCAGGGATTGGGAGCGGTATAACCCTTGGCCTTTTTTGCCAAGTCCAGGGCTTTAAGCATGAATTGGCTCTGGTTCATGAATTAATTCCCGGCTGCGCTCAATCCCTGTTTATCTGCAGAAGCTCGAACTCCACCTGGGCCCTGCTCAGCATTTCCTGGGCCAATGGATCAGGATATCCCTGACTGAAAAAGATTTTTTTAATTCCGCAGTTGATGAGCATCTTGGAGCATATGAGGCAGGGCTGGGTGGTGCAGTAGATATAGGAGCCGGTTATGCTCACCCCGTGAATTGCGGCCTGGATAATCACGTTTTGTTCAGCGTGCAGGCCTCTGCACAGCTCGTGTCGTTCACCTGAGGGGATGCCCAGTTCCTCGCGCAGGCACCCCACATCCAGGCAGTGTTCCAGCCCGGCCGGGGCTCCATTGTAGCCGGTGGCCAGGATGCGTTTGTCCTTGACAGCCATGGCTCCCACCACCCGCCTGAGGCATGTGGAGCGCCGGGCTACAAGGTGGGTGATGCGCATGTAGTACTGGTCCCATGAAAGTCTTTGCTGCATCACCTGCACCTCCCGGCGTCTAAAGGCTTGGCTGGGAAGCCAAGCCAGGGCCGAAGCACTGGTGAGGCTTCTGCGGCACAGCCAGTCCCCTGCCGCCTGATTTACCTGCTACCATGCAAAGAGAGGAAATTCTTTGGCGAATTTTTCCACCTCTTTGCTGATCTGATTCAGACGCTCCCGGTTGCTGGAGTTTTCCAGGGCAGCAATCATCCAGTCGACCACCTTCTCCATATGCTCGGGGCGCATGCCTCGGGTGGTGAGGGCCGAGCTGCCGATCCTGATGCCTGAAGTAACAAAGGGAGACCTGGTTTCAAAGGGCACAGTGTTTTTATTCACGGTCATGCCCGCTGTATCCAGGGCAATTTCGGCGTCTTTGCCGGTAATATCCTTGTTGGTCAGGTCCACCAGCAGGATATGGTTGTCCGTTCCATTGGATACCAGGTTGAAGCCGGAGTCAGAGAGAAGCCTGCCGATGGCCCGGGCGTTATCGATGACCAGCTGCTGATAGGTTTTGAATTCCGGGGCAAGGGCCTCTTTGAAGGCTATGGCCTTGGCCGCTATGACGTGCATGAGGGGGCCGCCCTGAATCCCTGGAAATATCTGGGAATTCAGGGTCCTGGCATATTCGTCCCGGCTGAGGATCATGCCTCCTCTGGGACCGCGCAGGGTCTTGTGCGTGGTTGTGGTTGTGAAGTGTGCATGGGGTACCGGAGAGGGGTGAAGGCCTGCTGCAATTATTCCGGCGATATGGGCCATATCCACGGTGAGCTTGGCATCCACTTTGTCCGCGATTTCCCGGAAGCGTTGAAAATCGATTTCCCTGGGGTAAGCGCTGGCCCCGGCGATAATCATCTTGGGCCTGTGCTTCAGGGCAAGCTCTTCCACCTGTTCGTAGTTTATGTACCCGGTTTCTTTTTCCACGCCATAAAATACAGCCTGGTAAAGCTTTCCGGAAAAGTTGGCCGGGCAGCCGTGGGTCAGGTGCCCGCCGTGGGAGAGGTCCATACCCATGATGGTGTCACCGGGCTTCAGCATCCCGAAGAAAACTCCCATGTTGGCCTGAGAGCCGGAATGAGGCTGGACATTGACATACTCGGCACCGAAGAGTTCTTTAGCCCTGTCCCGGGCCAGATCTTCAGCCATATCCACGTATTCGCAGCCGCCGTAGTATCTCTTGCCAGGGTAGCCTTCGGCATACTTGTGGGTCAAGACAGTGCCCATGGCCTGTCTCACCGCCAGTGAGGTAAAGTTCTCGGAGGCAATGAGCTCAAGTTTGTTCAGCTGGCGCTTTTCCTCCAGATCTATGCACCTGGCTATTTCCGGGTCTACTCTTCTGATTTCTTCCATGTTCATCTTATGTATTTCTCCTTATAAACAGGGTGAACAACCCCTATACTTCAAATTTTTTAAACAGGATACAGCCGTTGGTTCCTCCAAATCCGAATGAATTGCACAGGGCGAAATCGATGCTTCTGTTAACGCTGCCCCGGGAGCAATAGTCCAGGTCGCAATGGGGATCGGCAGTATCCAGGTTGATGGTGCCCGGCACCTGTCCATGGTAAAGGCTTTTGGCGCAGAATACCCCCTCTATGCCACCTGCCGCCCCCAGGGTATGCCCGATCATGGACTTGTTGGCTGTTAGCAGTATGTCGTAGGCATGTTTGCCAAAGACTTCCTTGATGGCCCTGGTTTCGGTGATGTCGTTCAAGTAAGTGGAAGTACCGTGGGCATTTATGTGATCCACCTGCTCAGGCGATACTCCGGCTTCGCGCAGGGCCTGTTTCATGCAGCTGGCCATGCCCTCCCCGGAATCATCCGGGGCGGTTATATGAAAGGCATCCGCTGTAGCCCCGAATCCGACGACTTCAGCGTAAATCCTGGCTCCTCTTTCCAGTGCGCTGTCCAGGGATTCCAGGATCATCTGCCCGCTTCCTTCACCGATGACAAATCCGTCCCGGTCTTTGTCAAAGGGGCGACTGGCCTTTTGCGGGTCGTCGTTTCTGGTGGACAGGGCCTTCATGGCGCTGAAGCCGGATAAGGCCATGGGGGTTATGGTGGACTCCACTCCTCCGGTGATCATGGCCTTGGCCCGGCCCAGCCTTATGTCTGAATAGGCGTAGCCGATGGCGTGCATGCCGGAGGCGCATGCAGAGGTGGTCACCAGGTTGGGTCCCTTTACTCCGGTGGTTATGGATATCTGTCCGGCAACCATGTTGGCTATCAAAAGAGGAATATAAAAGGGGGATACCCTTTTGGGACCGGACTTGAGGAGTTTGGAATGGAATTCCTCGATGGTTTCAAGGCCGCCCAGCCCGCATCCCAGCAACACTCCGCACTGCTCCATATCCATATTGTCCGGAGTCAGGCCGGAGTCCTGCATGAGCATCTGCGCTCCGGCCACACCCAGGTGGCAGAAGCGGTCCATGCGTTTGGCTTCCTTGGCGCTCATATATGCTGTGGGATCAAAATCCTTGACCTCGGCTGCGATTCTGGAGGCATATCCTGTGCTGTCGAAACGTTCCAGGTGATCCACTCCGCTTTTGCCGGCCAGAAGGTTTTCCCAGCTGCTGTCGAGGTCACTGCCTATAGGGGTCAGGGCTGACAGGCCGGTAACAACTACTCTTGGCATTGTTTGTTATCCTGCGCTTACTTTGGGTTTACTCTTTTTCTCTTCTTTCCGCCCAGAAAGAGTCAGCGGATTATTCCGCGTCCTGGCTTTGTAAAAAGAGGGGGTTGATCAGCATGCCGGCGGGGGATGCAGATGCCCTGTCAACAGGCTACTGGTTGGCCTTGATAAAGTCTATGGCCGATTGCACGGTAAGCAGTTCCTGGGCCTTTTCATCGTCGATTTCAATATCGAATTCTTCTTCCATGGCCATGATAAGTTCTGTCAGGTCCAGGGAGTCAGCCCCCAGGTCCTCTACAAATTTGGCCCCGGGCTTTACTTCTTCGGCGGAAATTCCAAGCTGGTCCACAACGATGTCCTTTACTTTCTGTTCTACTGACATTGTTTTCTCCTTAATTGTTTGAATTGACGATACATTTGCAGCGTTTGTCTTGAAGGCATTGTATGCTGAAAGCCAGATGTCTCCATATTACATGCCGGCCAAAGTTTCAAGTTGTGATAAAAGGGTCGGGCATCAATCCCCGGACTACATATACAGCCCTCCGTTGATTCCCAGGACCTGTCCGGTTATGTACCCTGCTTCCTCGGAAGCAAGAAAGGCCACGCATTCGGCAACGTCCCGGGGGGTTCCGAAACGCTGCAGGGGTATCATCTGCAGAAATCTGTCCCGGATATCCCCTGGCAGCTTGTCGGTCATGTCCGTGTCGATGAAACCCGGGGCAACGGCGTTCACGGTGATGTTTCTGGGGGCCAGTTCCTGGGCTGCTGTTTTAGTCAGACCTATGAGTCCTGCTTTGGCGGAGGTGTAATTGGCCTGACCGGGGTTGCCGGTCTGGGCGGTTACAGAGGATAAATTAATGATGCGCCCCCGGCGGCTGCGCATCATGAGTTTGGCTGCCTGCTGCAGGCAGATGAATGACCCCGTGAGGTTGACCCGGATGACTTTTTCCCATTGCTCGGGTTTCATGCGCACCAGAAGCCCGTCCTGGGTCAGGCCGGCATTGTTCACCAGCACTTGCAGTTCTACCCTGTCTTTTATTTCTTTTTTGAAAAAATCAATAATGGCTTCCTGGTCTCCTACGTCCAGCTCAAATGCAGTGGCCTGTGCCCCCAGTTTTTCAATCTCGGCGCAGGTTTCCCTGGCCTGTTGGGGTTTGCTTACGTAGGTGATGTATACATTGTATCCGTCCCGGGCCAGGCGCAGGGCGCATTCCCTGCCTATGCCGCGGGAGCCGCCGGTGACCAGGGCGGTTTTTAAAAGCTCGGACATATTAACCTCTCTTCTGGCTTTAAAATTGTACCAGCGCCGCTCCCCAGGTAAAGCCTCCTCCGAAGGCCACCATAAGCACCAGGTCTCCCGGCCTGATACGGCCCTTCTCCCTGGCCTCGGCAAGGGCTATGGGCACTGAGGCGGCTGAAGTGTTGCCGTATTTTTGAACATTAACAAATAAATTTGCGGGGTCAAGATTCATTTTCTTGGCCAGGGCATCAATGATACGGATATTGGCCTGGTGCGGCACCACCAGGTCGATGTCCCCGGGGCGGACGTTGTTTCTTTCCATGATTTCCAGAGCAACATTGTACATGGAGCGAACCGCGTGTTTAAACACTTCCCGGCCTTCCATCTGGACAAAAAAGTTTTCCTTTACTGTCTCACCCAGGGCCATGGGATAGGCCGATCCTCCCCCCTTGATGGTCAGGAGTTCTCCCAGAGCGCCGTCCGCTTTGAGACAAACGTCCAGAATCCGGCCGTGCATTGCGTCCGGGTTTCCACAAGTGCTGGAAACAACCGCAGCCCCGGCTCCATCCCCGAAAAGAACGCAGGTACTCCTGTCGGAAAAATTGACCCTGGTGGTCAGGGCCTCGGAGGCCACAACCAGCACATTGGCTTCGCCGGGAAGCATGCAAAGCCCCCTGGCCAGTTCCAGGCCGTAGATAAAACCTGTACAGGCGGTGTTGATGTCCAGGGCGGCGATATTCCTGTGTCCAAGTTTTTCCAGGAGCAGGCAGGCTGCATTGGGGATAAAGGCGTCCGGGGTAAAGGTGGCCACGATGATGTGGGTGAGATCATTAGGAGCAAGCCGGGCTTCTTTCAAGGCCAGGATGGATGAATGGTATGCAAGATCTGAACAGGCCTGGTCGGTGCATACATGGCGTTGACTGATCCCTGTTCTGGTGGTGATCCATTCGTCGGAGGTATCCATCAGAAGTTCAAAGTCATGGTTGGTCATGACTTTTTCAGGGACATAGTAGCCAAGTCCTGTTAAACAGCAGTTGTTCTTCATTTGAAAAATGTCGGTCGAGGACGTTTTTGAGGCCTTCGATGCAGTAGCTGCAGGGTAATGTTAGAGCATTAAGGGTGTCAGGGAATAGAATTACGGGTTATGGATTAATGTTACAGTGAAATTTGCAGTATTTTTATTGTACATTGCCGGCTTATGTCCTCTTGGATGCGAAGGAACCAACAATCTACATAAGTCTTTGTTTTTACTGACCTCTGACTTCTGACGTCTTGGTCTGCATGGAAATAAAGGCAGCTCACCCTGGGCTAAGCCGAGTGGTTTTTTACCTGGTGGCGTTTGCCGAACATGCCTATTTCCTGGTTTTGTCCCAGTCCTTCCGCCAGGTGCTCATTGGCCCGGTTGCGAACGAATTCTCCGGCCATGAGTACAGCATTGGTAATGGCCTTGGAGTTGGAGGAACCGTGGCATACGATCCCTATGCCGTTGAGGCCCAGCAGAGGGGCTCCACCGTATTCGGCATAATCAATGTGCCTGCCGAATCTTTTAAGGGCCCTGATGCCCAGAAGAAATCCCAGCCTGGCCAGCATGCTCTTTTTCACTTCCGCCTTGAGAATGCGGCTTAAAGACATGGCCAGACCCTCCATGAGCTTCAAAGAGACATTGCCAACGAAACCGTCGCAAACCACCACATCGGCTTTACCGGCAAAAAAGTCTCTGCCTTCGACATTGCCTATAAAGTTCATGGATGACGATTTGAAAAGCTTTATGGTTTCCAGTACCAGCTTGTTGCCTTTGCCCTCCTCCTCGCCGATGCTCAGGACCCCGATGCGCGGATTTTTAATGTGCAGAACGTTCCGGGCAAAGACATCAGCCATGAGACCAAACTGGATGAGGTGATAAGGCTTGCATTCAACATTGGCCCCGACATCCACCAGTACCAGAGGCTCCTTTTTTTCTGTGGGCAGTATGGAGGCCAGAGCCGGGCGTTCAATGCCTTTAATGCGTCCCAGGGTGAACATGCCGCAGGCCAGGGTAGCTCCCGAGTTGCCTGCGCTGACCACTCCGTGGGCCTTTTTTTCACGCACAGATTTGAAGGCGGCCTGGATGGAAGAATTTTTCTTGCGGCGAAGGGCCTCTGAAGGTTTGTCATTCATGGCAACCACTTCAGGAGCATGGAGAACTTCCAACTTGAGATTTCCAGTTTTCTGTTTTGCCAGGGCCTGTCCAATTTTTTCCTGGTCACCCACCAGTACCAGACCCAGGTTGTCCTGCCTGGCGGCTTCAAGGCTTCCGGGGATGACTACCTCAGGGCCGGAGTCCCCGCCCATGGCATCTACTGCAATCCAGGGCTTAATCGGATTCATCCGCAGTGGATTTGATGTATGTCCGGCTTCTGTAGGTGCCGCACTGAGGGCATACCCTGTGGGACAGGGAAGCTTCTCCGCAGTCGCAGTATATTACGTTGGGTGCGGGAATGTGATCGTGCGACCGGCGCATCCCCTTCTTTGATCTGGAAGTTTTCTTTTTGGGTAAAGCCATTATTAACCTCTCTATCGATTTATTTTCAGATTTTTGAACACGGCCAGCCTGGGATCCTGGGATTCCTCAGGACAGGTGCAGGGGCCGGTGTTGATATTTTCTCCGCAGGCAGGACAGATTCCTTTACAGTCCCTGGAGCAAAGGGGCTTGTCCGGAAGGGCCAGGACGAAATGCTCCCAGGCCAGGTGTTCCGGGCTGAACCACCATTGACCGTCTTCAAATTTGAGGGGGCTGTATCCGGGATGATCTTCCGGGTCTGCTTCAAAGCTCTCGTACACGTCAATATTGTAATTTATGTCCACGCTGCCCGGTTCCAGGCATCGTGAGCAGGTCATGACCACCTGACCTTGGATCTGTCCACGGAAGTAGACTCCCCTGCTCTGGGGAAGGACTTCCAGGGAGGACACCAGGCTTTTTTCCATACGGCAGTCAAGTCCGAATTTTTCCCACAACAGGTTCCATCTGGAATCGTCCTGAAAGGAATATTTCAACCCCTGGTCCGGGATTTCTGATAAGGGCAGCCAGTCTGAAAGCAACATGTGTAAACTCGAAAAAGTTTAATTATCCTGTTATGCCGGAGTATGTCAAGATTTTACTCTTGCCATTTTTAAATCAAGCAGCTAATATATTCTTTTTTTGCCTTGCGGTCGATGTATCTGGGTTAACCTTGAGTCATCTGCTTTCCAAGTCCAGCTTATCGTCCGCATTCCGACTTTTTGCAGTTGCATCCTGCATGCAAAACGCTGAACATTTTTCATCCGTTTAGGCAGGCATCAACACACATGCCGACTGCAATGAGTAAGTCATGGAAAAGGGTGTGTAAACAGCAGCCCCTTAATATTTTTAATGTCAAGGAGATAAGGTTATGACCAAGCAATGTGAAGTATGCGGCAAAAAACCCGCCACCGGCAACAACGTCAGCCACGCCAACAATCATAGCAGGAGAAGGTTTATGCCCAACCTGCGCCGGGTCCGGGCCCAGCTGCCTCAGGGCCGGGTAAGAAGAATCCGGGTCTGCACCAGGTGCCTGCGCTCGGGTGCTGTAGTCAAGCCTGCAGCCGGTTCAGCCTGAAGGAGGCTTTTATGCTGAGCAGGACTGCATCCATCCTGAAGCTTAAATACCAGCCGGCGGCCCTGATCTGGTCCGATGAAAAGCCGTCCGGGGCGGTGGAATTCAAGCCGGATCGCTGGGGCTGCGTCATGTTTTCCCTGGCCAGCGTGGTCAAGGGCAGAACAGCGGTATTCAGCCGTCAGAGCTATGGATGCTGGGGCGGGGGAGTTGGCCTGGGATTCGGCAACAAGTACCAGGAGTTTCCAGGGGGGCAGGAATGTTTTTACAATTTCCTGTCCAGCGGGAACAAGAATTCAGAAAATGGCAGGGCTGTGGGGGATAAGCTCAAAGAAGCCGGTCTGGGGGAATTCGGCGATGATTTCCTGGAAGGGGAACGCTACCTCAAGGGCCCGGAGCATGTACGCTCTTACGTGGAGTCTTTGCCCATTACCGAGGTGCCCGCGGAGTACGTGGTGCTCAAACCCCTGCAGCAGGCTGATGAAGAAAACGAAAATGTGCAGGTGGTCACTTTTCTGGTGGATGCAGACCAGTTGTGCGCCCTGGTTGTCCTGGCCAACCATGGCCGCCACAGTTTCAACAACGTGAGCATTCCATTTGTGGCCGGATGCCAGGCCATTGCCCTTCTGCCCTATGCCGAGGCTCTCAAGGAAGAGCCCGGGGCAGTTGTGGGGCTCATGGACCCTTCGGCCCGCAAGTATCTGCGCAGGATGCTGGACAGAAACCTCATGTCCTTTTCCATGCCCCTGGCTCTATTCAAGGAGATGGAAAACAACGTGGACAACAGCTTTTTGTTCAGGAATACATGGCAGGCCATTGCGGGTGGCTCAGAAGAAAAGTAAACGAGTTCCGGCCGGCTTGAACCTGGGTGCCCTTAGGCATATAGCGGTCATGCCGGCCTTTATTTTAAATTCCCGGGCAGCAACGTGCAGGAAAAAAGAACCATGGGCGGCGGTTTCGGCCTGACCAAGGCCTACAGCGTTGTCAGGCGGTTCGGGGGCAGGATGTGGATAGACTCTGCAGAAGGCCGGGGCACCCGGATTACCTTGCGCCTGCCCAGGCCTTGAGAACAAAAAGCGCCTGCAGAAGATTTTTTGCAGGCGCAAAGCCGTCCGTATTGCCTGCTTGACTTATATCTGGCCCTGACCGCAGGGGCAGGCCATGGTTCTCTGACTCAGTTCCTGATCAATGGCAAAAAGACCGCCGGGAGCGTCAGCTGTCAGCTTGATCTTCTGCAGGACCGCATCGGCACTGGCCTCTTCCTCCACCTGTTCCGTTACAAACCACTGCAAAAAGATATTGGAGGCATGGTCTTTTTCCTGAATGGCCAGATCCACCAGGTCGTTTATCAGGCTGGTGACCTTTTTTTCATGGGAGAGCACGTTTTCAAATACATCCAGGGCAGAACTCCAGTTCCGGGGAGGTTCTTCAATGGCTGTCAGCTGCGCCTGGCCTCCGCGTTCATGAATAAAGTCGTAAATCTTCATGGCATGCATCAGTTCCTCCTGGGCCTGCATACGCATCCACCTGGCGCATCCGGCCAGGCTTCTGTCCTCAAACCAGCCGGACATGGAAAGATACATATATGCGGAATACATCTCCGCGTTTACCTGCTGGTTCAGGGCTTCCTGCATTTTCGGGGTCAGCATGGCTTACTCCTTTGTGTTTAGGTTTGGTTTATTTGTTGTAACTATCCACCATCTGATAAAATTGGTCAATCTAAGCGTTCCACTGATATCCAGGGTCCGGGGGCTTTACAAACTGGGCGTAAACTGTATAAAGGACGCGTAGTCACGCCTTTGGCGTGATTAATCAAAACCGTAAAACACCGAACCTGATTTGAAGCGTGTTATAGAAGTTATGCTCGCTTAAAAACTCGTGTACAGGTTTTGATTTACGCTTCCTTGGAGTGAGTTTTTACGTCCTGTTTGTAAAGTCCACGGACCCTGGTGAATGGTTACCTTTTCCTTCATAATTTTTTGACCTTTAGAAGTACCAGGTTGCCCAGGTAATAATGCTCAATCTCCGTAGCCTGCAAGTCCGGCCAGGACAGAAACAGCCCCTGCAGCCCTCCTTTTTTCATGAATTCCAGATAGTTTCGGTAATGATTCTTCCCTGCCAGCCGCTCGGGTATATGGGTTAAAAGGTGTATAATCTTACCGGCCCTGCTGGAGGCCGGGCAGTGATCCAGCAGGAGAAGGGCACCTTTTGGGCGGGTTATGCGCAGGGCTTCTGCGATTATTGCCTGCTGCACGGTCCATGGATTTTCATGCAGGGCCAGACTGAGAAGGGCACTGTCGAAGCTGTGGCCCAAAAAAGGCGTCCTGGTTATGTCCGCCTGAAATAGCGCAGTGCTGGAAGAATAGTCTGCAGCCTTTTTAAGCATTGCAGCGGAAAAATCAACCCCGCAGGCCTGGAAGCCTTGCCGGTGCAAAAGCTCAAGCTGGCGTCCGGTACCGCAGCCCAGATCCACCACTTTTTTCACCTGCATTTTCTGCAGCTGGATACAGATTGCTTTTCTTATGCGGTGCAGAAAAGGAGTGACTGCCAGATCGTAAAATGGGGCTGCGCTGAAGTAGGGGTCATGCCTGTTCATTACGGCTCTGCCTGGTAAAGATTTTGCGGAAGGCGTTTTTTACCAGTTCCATTTCCTTGCGGGCCATGTCCCCTCGCACGGAGAGCCTTAGTCTGGCTGAATCCGCAGGGACAGTGGGGGGGCGGATTGCCCCGGCAAAAATGCCGGCCTGGATCAGCTCTGCCTGGGCCTGGAGCACGGCCTGGCTGTTTTTCATTATCACCGGGATAATCTGGGTAGTGCTTGTGCCGGTGTCAAGGCCAAGTTCCTGCAAAAATGACCTCAGTTCACTGGACAGCTCCAAAAGCCTTTGTCCCTGCCCTGGGTGGTCCTGTACCTGTTGCAGTGCTTCCAGGCTGGCTCCCACCACGGCAGGGGGCAATGATGTGGAGTAGATAAAGCTGCGGGACCTGTTTATCAGAAAATCCACCAGTTCTTTTGATCCGGCCACGTAGCCGCCGTATGATCCCAGGGCCTTGCTGAAGGTACCCATGTGCAGGTCTATCTCCTGCTGCAGACCAAGTTCATGGACCAGGCCCCTGCCTCTGCCCAGTATCCCGGTGGCATGGGCCTCATCTACAATGGTCAGTACCCTGTACTTTCTGCACAGGTTCAATATTTGAGGTAAAGGGGCCTTGTCCCCGTCCATGCTGAAAACGGTGTCTGTGATGAGGATCTTGGGAGCCTGGACGGGCTTTTGGGCCAGAAGATATTCCAGATGTTCGGGATCGGCGTGCCTGTAACGCACGTGAACAGCCCTGGAAAGGGTGATTCCGTCAATGATGCTGGCATGATTTAGCCTGTCGGAAAATACCAGGCATTTTCTGTGGGCCAGGGCATTTAATATTCCCAGATTGGCAGCATACCCGGAACCGAATACCAGGGCAGCGGAAGTTTCCTTGAAGCTGCACAGGGCATCTTCCAGTGCTGAGTACAGCGAGTAGTTTCCGGAAATAAGCCTGGATGCACCGCTGGAAGTACCGAATTGCGCCACGGCGCGCATTGATGCTTCTTTCATTTTTTCCGAACCGGCCAGTCCCAGGTAGTTGTTGGAAGCCAGGTTCAAAAGCCTTTGGCCCTGAAATTTTATATACAGATCAGGCCCATGCTCTATATCAGGTATGCTGCGCTTTTCTGATCTGGCAATGTTTTTTCCGGGAAGGGGGAAATTTTCCGTGCTCATTTAAACCTTCCAGCAACTTGAGTGCCATGGAGAAAAATAAGTAAAAGACATGCTTGCAAGGGGTCTATACAATTTTTTAGGAGAAAAAGAGCTGACAGGCAAGGTTCACTTTTGACCGCAATATTATAATCTCAGCGAAGGCATGCGGCAAAACACCTTTTACAGGCGGATGTTTTTCAGTTAAGAAGTTTCCATCCGGAAATTCTTTATTTCCGGATGCTAAAAACTGATGGTTTTCTTTCTGGAAACGAGGAGTTTTTTCTTTTGGCAAGGAAATCAAGCAATTATGAGGAGGCGTATCTTAATACGTTGACGAATAATTGTGCAGATTGACACCGCCAAAGGGAAAAAGAACCGTTTCCAGATGAAAACTAAGAAACTGATATGGATGCTTTGCCAGTAGTGACTGTGGACAGTTTTCCGGGCAAAAATATATTTTAGGAGTTGATGGGTGGATATTTGCATCGTGGGTACTGGGTATGTGGGGCTGGTGAGCGCGGCCTGCTTTGCGGAGATGGGCAGCAACGTTTATTGCGTGGACGCTAACCCGGAAGTGGTGGAGACTCTGAACCAGGGGCGGGTGCATATATTCGAACCCGGCCTGGAGGAACTGGTGCGCAGAAACAGGGACCAGGGCCGGCTGCATTTTACCACTGATATTAGTGAAGGCCTGGACAACTGCCTGTTCGTGTTCATCTGTGTAGGCACCCCTCCCGGAGAAGACGGCCGGGCGGACCTGGGATTTGTGCGCCAGGTGGCCAGGGATGTGGGCCGCAACATGCAGGACTACAAAATCGTGGTGGACAAGTCCACGGTACCTGTGGGTACGGCGGATATGGTGCGCGAGCTCATCCAGGCCGAACTGGACAAAAGGGGCCTGGAGCTGGAATTCGACGTGGTCTCCAACCCGGAGTTTCTCAAGGAAGGGGACGCGGTTTCCGATTTCATGAAACCGGACAGGGTCATTGTGGGCACAGACAATATCCGCACTGCGGAACTTTTGAAAGTGCTGTACTCGCCCTTTGCCCGCAGCCGGGACAAGATGATGGTCATGGGGGTGCGCAGCGCCGAGATGACCAAGTATGCAGCCAACTGCATGCTGGCCACCAAGATTTCCTTTATCAACGAGATAGCCAACATCTGCGAAAAGGTGGGAGCTGATATAAGCGATGTGCGCAGGGGGATCGGCTCTGATCACCGCATAGGATATCATTTTATTTATCCCGGGGTGGGCTTTGGGGGTTCATGCTTCCCCAAGGACGTCTCCGCCCTTATCAATACCGCCCATGAAAAACAGTACACTCCGGGCCTTCTTCAAGCTGTGGAGGAGGTCAACCGTTTTCAGAAGAAGGTGCTGGCCCGCAAGGTGCAGGATTACTTTTCAGGGCTGGGGGGAGTGGAGGGCAAGACCCTGGCCCTGTGGGGACTGGCTTTCAAGGCCAATACCGACGACGTGCGCGAGGCCCCGTCCCTGGAGATCATAAAAGAACTTACATCCAGGGGCATGTTAATAAAAGCGTATGATCCTCAGGCAGGTAAAAACGCCTCCCGGTTGCTGCAGGATAACTCCAGCGTAAAGGTGCTTGAGGACCAGTATGAAGTGCTTCAGGGCGCCCATGCGCTGGCAGTGGTCACGGAATGGAATCAGTTCAGAAATCCGGATCTCAAGCGCATAAAAGCCCGGCTGCAGTTGCCGGTGATATTTGACGGACGCAACCTGTATCCTCCACGGATGCTGGAAGAGATGGGCTTTTCTTATTTCTGCATGGGCAGAAAGCCGGTCTTAAACGGTCTGGAAAATGGGGCGCAAGAGCGTATTTGAAGCTTTTAAACGCGGATTATCGACCGTTTGTGGATTTTCTCCCTCCAGCCTGCATGAGCCGGGGTAGATAAAAGGAAGACAGTTAGGTGAGGATGAACGGTGGTCGGGATGGCAGGATTCGAACCTGCGGCCTCAGCGTCCCGAACGCTGCGCTCTAGCCAGACTGAGCCACATCCCGATAGATTAAAAATATAAAGCAGAGTGGATAAAAAATCAAGCCCCTGCAATCTACAAGCCGTTCAGGAGTTTTACCATATCTGCAAAATTGTCATCAGCAGGACGCGCTTGGAAAAAAGTCAGTTTTCCAGGAGCGTCCTGCAGGAGTTCACACCGAAATGACATCAAGATCGATAAAGGATCACAGGACCGGTAAAGACCGCAAAATATCCCGAAGGGATCTTTTCCAGGGCCTGTTTCAGAAGGTTCGGGGGGACTCCCTGGAAAAGAAGTCCAGCGGAGTTGATCCGGACATGGTTTACGCTGACAGGCTGCTCAGGGAGGGACAGTACGACAAGGCTGCTCACCTGTATTCAAGAAGGCTCAAGAAAGAACCCAGGCATCTGGAGGCCATGCGCAACCTGGGGTACTGCCATTTCATGCAGGGGGATTACGCCGGGGCCAGGCAGTCCTGGGAAAAGCTGCTGGGATTCAGGCCCAGGGACAATTTTGCCCTGCTTTATACCGGCCTGGCCTGCGCCAGGCTGGGGGATGACCAGGGAGCTCTGGAAAACTGGAAACTATATTATGATATCCGCAAGCCCATGGTGCAAAGAGAGATAAACCTCATCCTGGCCAGACAGGAAAGAGGAGATGAGCTTAATGCCCGGGAAATGGCGGATCTGGTTCAAGAGGCCCTGGAAAAGCAGGAAAAGAAATGACAAAACGCGCCTGCAAAAAGTTAGTTCTGTCACGCGAAGCCCGTGGCAGGACGCGCGACAGAAGTCGTCGCTAAAGTCGCTGATACTTCAGTTTGTCTTGTCCGATCCAGGGTGGTGGTGTTCAGCATCCTGGATGTTCAGGGCCAGATTTACTTTCTGGGCGCTTTCGCTGGATTTCCACTCCTCATAAATCTCAATCCACTTCTCAAAATCCAGGACCTTGCGGTCCAGCTGCTCTTCGTGCAGGCCGGCCCAGGTGTTGAAAAGCTGAATTTCGCCCTTGAACACTGCATGATCCATCATCCGGGGCACATGGCCCACATCGTACTTTGTTCCGTCAAACTGATGCATGATGTGCTCGACAATTGTCTGACGACATGTTTCAGGAGTAATTTCCTTCCCAGTGAGGGTTCTGGCCAGCTGGCCCAGATGCCCGTATTTTTCCTCCATCTTCTGCAGCGTTTCCTCATCCAGGTTAATGGAAAGCCTGCCTTCATCATCATGGATAAAATAAAATCTGAGCCACAGCTCAAACTGAAATACCCGTGAAAGGTCCTTGATGGCCTCTCTGGTTTTATCTTCTCTGGTCTGCATTGATTGCTCCGCAGTTGTATTTACACATTTTAGGACAAAACTTCAGTCCACCACTTTGTAGCCGGCGTCTTCCACCGCCTTTTTTACCGCTGCCATATCCAGATCATCTCCGGCATTAAATTCTGCCTGCCCATGTTCCAGGCTGACCTGGACACCGGACACTCCGGGGATGTTGTTCAGGGCATCGGTTACAGCTTTTACACAATGTCCGCATGACATGCCTTCTATCTTTATCGTGGTCATGGCTACCTCCGGTTTGTATTACGCAGCCGGATAAAGCTGCAGGATTAAAAAA